>Ga0074045_10000013_pt1 | contig 138787 bp, 122 predicted proteins | sample BogForMeECP23OM2_FD_94442 | JGI IMG/M metagenome (GOLD analysis project Ga0074045, IMG submission 94442) | Bog forest soil microbial communities from Calvert Island, British Columbia, Canada - Bog Forest MetaG ECP23OM2 | ecosystem: Environmental > Terrestrial > Soil > Wetlands ... | reverse complement strand
TTGGTGGTAAAAGAGAACACTTCTCGAAAAATCCTGCAAGGTCCTGATAAACGCGGTTACCGGACAAGTGGGGGCTAGTACTCAATCTACAGTGGAACGCCAGTAGGAAAGTAACTCTCCATCGTTGACAAATTCAAAATGGATCGTTCGACCAGCTTTGTTTCTGCTGGAGTCCCAAAACCCTCACCTGCTGAGTCACGCCGGATTTCCAGCCGGAAAAGAGGACTCTCCGCCGGGGCTTAGTAGCTCTCACTACCAGCAAGATTCTCCACATAAAAACAAATCGGTACCGGTGTCCCATTTCGCGTATCCGCCGCGTATCCGAATCTAAGACTTTTAGCATTTCTAGCGTTTCCTGCGGTTCGTCAAATGAATAACTTACGTGTTTTCAGTTTGGGCGCTCGGTTCGATTCCCCCCGCCGGCACCATTCATTTCAAAAGACTTAACACTCCTCTGGATCTCTTCACGTCTTTGCCGCGTATGGTCGCATTCATTCCCCTGCTCTGAGGGTGCCGTTAATCGGCAAGCCTCAACTAATTTTGCCGTCTCTCACCTAGAGCCCCCGGTCATTTGGGTGTACTCTTCCGCGAGCCTCGACTCAGATGAACCCGCCGCCCAACGAAGATCGCCGCCGACTGCTGAAGACGGGCACGGGTGTGTTGACAGGTCTGATGATTGCGGGGAGCCCCCCTCGCGCTCATTGCGGAAGAGCGAGTGTGGGCCGTGGATCTGGCGGCGCTTTCCAGCTCTGAAGCAGGGACATTGAAAGCAATGGCGCGGCTTGAGGCGACGTGATTACGATTGACATCGATGTTGGCGGAACACTCACGGATGGGCTCTTCAGCGACGGGCAAAAGGTGACGTCCGTGAAAGTAGATACGACGCCGCACGACCTGACAGTGTGTTTATTCGATTGCCTGACGCAGGGCGGAGGGCAGTTCGGCTACCAGGATCTGGCGGAGTTTCTGGAGCATGTGGAGTTAATTCGCTGGTCGACAACGATTACTTCGAACGTGCTGGCAGAGCTGAGCGGGCCACGGATCGGGTTGCTGGTTTCCAGCGGGCACGAGAAAGATCTGTATGGGAACGGAGCGGATCGCTGCGTGCTTCGCCGACTGCTGAACGAGCAGGACGTCCTTGGGCTGAAGGAATCACCGGAAGAGATTGACATCATGAATGCCGCGCGTTCGCTGCTGGAGAGCGGGGTGCGGCGGATTTGCGTGAGCCTGAAGGATGCCCACCGGGATCCCCGGAGAGAGATGGCCATCAAGGGGGTGATCGATCAGCAATATCCCGATCATTTTCTGGGATCGGTTCCGGTGCTGGCGGGCAGCGATATTTCGAAGAGCGCCGACGACCAGACGCGGACCTTCTGCGCACTAGTCAATGCCTACACGCATGGAGCGCTGGCAGCCACGCTTTTTAAGGCGGAGGACGAACTGCGCGCGACATCCCGCTACTCGGGAACATTTCTGGTGAGCCACATCAATGGCGGCGTTGCGGGGATCGCCAAAACCAAGGCGATCGATACGATTGAGTCGGGCCCGATCCTGGGGATTCACGGCAGCGTTCATCTTGCAAAAGCTTATGGTTTGAAAGAGATCATCGCGATGGATATTGGCGGCACGACCGCAAAGATCAGCGTGATACGGGGAGGCGCGGCAGTTCGGAGGAGACCGACGGATTTTTTTGGAATTCCGGTGGACATGTCGCTGCCGGATTTGCGGTCAGTGGCTCTTGGAGGTGGCAGCGTAATCAAGGCGGTGATGAAGGCGACCGAGCCCGAAGTGCAGCTTGGTCCGGAGAGCATGGGCTCGTTCCCAGGCCCGGCATGTTATGGATTGGGAGGGGATCGCGCGACGCTGACGGATGCTTTCGTCACGGCCGGCCTCGTGAATCCCGACTATTTTCTCGGCGGAACAAAGCAGATCGATCGGCAACTTGCCCAGAACGCACTGGAGCAGGCAGTGGTTCAGCCGTTGGGAGTGTCGCTCAAGGAAGCTTGCCGGCTGGTGATTGGGCGAGCTTTTAGAGTTGTGGCCGGAATGATTGAGAAGGCGCGGCACGAAATGCACGCCGATTTCTCGGCGAATACGCTGTTCGCTTATGGAGGAAATGGCGGCCTGTTCGGATGTGGGGTTGCCGAGGAGGCGTCGATACGTTCCGTGTTGTTTCCGGCGCTTGGACCGGTGTTCAGCGCGTTTGGTTCGTCGGTTTCCGACATTTCGCATCTCTACGAGCGAAACTTGTACAGCCTACCCATTGGAGAGGATGGGGCCGGGCGCATCCGGCATGCCGCGGAGGAGATGAAGGCGGAAGGAGTGCAGGACCTGCTGGGAGAGGGAATTCGTCCGGAGAATCTGGAGTACGAGATCGAATTGGATGCGGTTGCCGGAGGAGGAGGCGCGGCGGTGGCGGTTCGCGTTGCCGAGGAGTTGCTACGAAATCCGCACGAGTTGCTTGCGCGGTTGGCGGCTGCGTTGGGAAATTCGAACGGTGGAGCGGGCATTTTGGCAGAGACGCTGCGCGTTCGGGTTCGAAAAGCCATGCGGAAGCCGCGAGCAATTGAGGGAAAGTTGGAAGGGCCGGATGCGGCTCATGCTTTGACGGGGACGAGGCGCGTTTTGTGGGGCAGCGGGAGTGGCGAGGCGAAAGTTTACCGGTGGGATGATCTACGGCCGGGTAACCGGATTGAAGGATGCGCCGTTCTGGAGGACGCGAACACGACGTACTTCGTGCCGGAAGGATGGAGCATGGTGATGGATCGTTTCCGAAACGGGAGTGTTTCGCGGCAGGCGTAGATTCGTATTGGTTTTTGCTGGTGAAGGAAAACAAATGAGCGACAACGGCGAGCGGCGGATTCGCTTCACGGAGTATCTCGACCTGGAGATCGACCAGGAAACGTGGGTGTGCAACCGGTGCAACCACATCCTGGGATCGGCACGGGAGAACTATAAGAAAGGCTGCCTGGTTCACGAACGGGATGCTCGTGAGATTCATCCGCCGCTGGTTTCGGGACCGTACAATTTTTCACCTGATCCGCTGTGGATTCGAATCGTCGAATTCTATTGCCCGGGATGTGGCACGCAGGTCGAGACCGAATATCTACCGCCCGGGCATCCGCTCACCCATGACATTGAGCTGGACCTGGACACGTTGAAAGGGCGGATTGCGAGCGGCGAATTTCGCATTCGCGGGCAGCGAATCGAGGTTGTGGAATGAATTCCATCGATATCGATGTCGGCGGCACGTTCACGGACCTAGTTCTGAACTTCGAAGGCAAAACCTCAATCAAAAAGGTTCCGACGACACCGTACGACCTCTCGGTCTGTTTCTCGCGCGTGATTGAAGAAGGCGCGGGCACGCTGGGGTTGAAGATCGAGGAGTTGTTGCCGGCGATCGAGATGATCCGCTACTCGACGACGATTGCGATGAACCGGCTGATCGAGAAAAAAGGGCCGCGGCTGGCGCTGATTACCACGGAGGGGCATGAGGACGTGGTGCTGATCGGGCGCGGGGCGCAATGGATTGACGGGACCCGGGTGGCGGAACGCCGGAACCTGGCGATTCAGAAAAAGCCGGAACCGCTGGTCCCTCGCGAGATGATCGCCGGGGTAAAAGAACGCGTGGATTCGCGGGGAAGAATCATCCGGCCGCTTGATGAGAACGACGTGCGCGAGAAGGTCCGGCAGCTTGCGAATCGCGGGGCGCGCGGGTTTGTGGTGTCGCTGCTGTGGGGATTCCTGAACCCGACGCACGAGCGGCGCGTGAAGGAGATTATCCGCGACGAGTACAAGGAATTTCATATCGGGCATCTCCCGGTGGTGCTGGCGGGGCAGGTAGTGGGAAAGCTTGGAGAGTACGAGCGGACTCTGGCGGCGATTCTTGATGCGTATCTGCAACGCTCGATGCAGATTGAACTTTCCGCGATGTGGGACAAGCTCCGCGAGCGAGGTTACAAAAAGCCGTTGTTGATGATCCAGAGCTCCGGTGGAATCGCCGAAGTATTCCGAACCACGGCGAGCCGCACATTTAATAGCGGACCCGTTTCCGGACTGATGGGCGCGCATCACGTCGCCAAGTCGCTGGGCTACAAGAACGTGGTGATGACTGACATGGGCGGAACGAGTTTTGACGTCGGACTGGTGGTGGAGGACAGCGTTCGAAGCTACGATTTCCGGCCCATCATCGACCGGTGGATGGTGGGAATCACCATGATCAAGACGCTTTCAATCGGCGCCGGTGGCGGTTCGATCGCATCGGTAAATCGCCTGCTGAAGAACCTGGTGCAAGTGGGGCCGAAGAGCGCCGGGTCGATGCCGGGGCCTGCTTGCTTTGGGCTTGGAGGCACCGAGCCTACTGTAACGGACGCGGATGTCGTACTCGGATACCTGAACCCAGAGTTTTACTTCGGCGGGAAGATGCGGCTGGACAAAAATCGCTCGATTCAGGCGATCCGCGACAAAGTTGCCAAGCCGCTGGGGATCAGCGTGGAAGAGTCAGCGGAGATGATTCGCAAGATCGTGAACGGAAACATGGCGTCGGCGATCATGAAGGAAGTGCATTTGCGCGGGTATAGTCCGGAGGACTTCATCATTTTTGTGGGCGGCGGCGCCGGGCCGACGCACGCCGAAGGTTATAAGGCGGACATCGAGAAGGCGGTCACCTTCGCGTTTTCACCGGTGTTTTGCGCCTTTGGATCTTCGACCATGGACATCATGCACGTACATGAAGTTTCCAAGAAATTGACGCTGTTGGAACCTGTTTCGCAAAAGCCGACCGAAGAGTATGGCGCGTTCAACGCAACAGTCGAAACGCTGGTGGAGCAGGCGAAGCGCGACCTTCGCGGGGACGGGCTAAATCTGGCCGAGGCTTCCTACACTCTCGAGCTGGACATGCTGTACGGCGGACAGTTTCACGTGAAACGCATGCTCTCGCCGAGGCTGTCGATTTCCCGCGCCGAGGATGTGAAGGCGATCTGCGACGCATTTGAAAAAGAGTTCAGCGAGGCGTTCAGCCCGTTCGTCGTGAATCCAGAGGGCGGCGTATTCATTGAAAGCTTCATTTTGAAAGCCATCGTTCCCGTCCGGAAGATCGAACTGCCAACGATGCCTTTGGAAGGAGCGGACCCGCGGGCGGCGCGGAAGAGCGAGAGACCGGTCTATTGGCCCGATTTGAAGGACTTCAAAACGACGCCCGTCTATGCCGCCGAATTGCTGCGGCCGGGCAATATGTTGGAGGGGCCAGCAATCGTGGAGAGCGAATATACGACGCTGGTTGTGCCGCCTTCGATGCGCTTTTACACCGATGAACGCAACCTGGGAATTTTGCAACACTGAGCCTGCGGAGAAATCGAGGAAATCATGCCCATACCGACGCTTAACGAAAAACTGGAGTGGCTAAAACCTGCTCCGGCAACTGCGTTTGAACTGCAGTGCGCCGGAAAGGTGCGACAGGGCGATTACGAAATCGGTGTGCAGATCACGAATGACATCCTGGATGAAGCCATGGAAGTGTTTGTGCGGGCGTCGCGGAGCTACTTTGGCGTTTCCGGCGACTCCATGGTGGCCATTTTTACCGCGGGCGGTGACCTGATCAACGCTTCGTGCGGAACCTACCTGCACGCGATCATTCAGCCGATCGTCATCAAATTTATTCTCAAATACTACGAGAAGAATCCGGGTATCCGCGACGGAGACATCTGGTACACGAATGACGCGCTGTACGGCGGCATTCACAATCCAGACCAGGTCGCGTTGATGCCTGTCTTCCACAAAGGGCAGTTGATCGCCTGGACGTCGGCAGCGCTGCACACGACGGAGACCGGCGCGATCGAGCCGGGGGGCATGCCGGTAAGCGCCAAATCACGGTTCGAGGAGGGGCTGAATCTGCCGCCAATCAAGATCGGAGAAAATTTCGAGATACGCAACGACTTTTTGGAGTTTTACTCCGTGTATGGATTGCGAGCTCCGGCCATGTTTATTTCTGATCTGCGAGCCCGCTGCACGACGGCGGATCGCGCTCGCGTGCGTTTGCTGGAGCTGGCAAAAAAGCGCGGAGCGGATTTTGTGGTTGGCTTGCTGCGCAAGATGTCAGACACTGCCGAATCTGGCGCGCGGAAGAAAATCAAGGCGTTGCCGGATGGGAAATTTCGCACCGTGGTGTTCAATGACGCGATCGGGTGGACGCCCGCGCTGGTCCGGGCTTGCTACCTGACGCTCACGAAACAGGGGGAGCGGCTGATCTTTGATTTTGAAGGCACATCGCCGGAAAACCCTTCTTCCTACAACGTTCATCCGCAAGCGGTCGTGGGACACATCGCCAACTTCTTCTACGAATATGTGTTTCACGATTTGCCGATCTGTAGCTCGACGTTCGCGCCGATCGATTTCCTGTTTCCCGCCGGGACCCTGCTGAATCCGGACAAGATGGCAGCGACGAGCTGCTGCGTGTACATCGGGATGCAAGCGCGGTGCGCAACCCACAACAGTTTCGCGAAGATGACATTTTCCAGCGCGGGGCTGAACCAGCAGGTGGCGGCCGCGCCCGGCAGCCAGCATACCGCGCAGATTTGCGCGGGGCATTCGCAATGGAATTTGGCGTTTGCGGACGTGCTTTCCTACTCGCTGAATACGCAAGGGCAGGGCGGGCGGGCGGCGACGGATGGCATGGACGCTTACGGATTCGCGTGGTGCGCGTTCGGTCGGGCGCCGGATTCGGAGCAAGTGGAAAGCGAATTGCCGGTCACAGTGACACTCGCGCAGCACTGGAAGGATTCCAGCGGACCCGGTTTGCACCGCGGAGGTTCCGGAGCGACACAACACTGGATGGTCCACAAGGTGCCACACCTGGTGTCCATGTGCATGGGGAATGGAAGCAAGGTGCCGCTTGGGCAGCCAATGTTTGGCGGGTACGCCTCGGCCCCCATTCCGGGAATCAGCGTCAAGAATACCGACTTGCTGAAGCAAATGGCGGAGGGTGAAAAAGCGCTTTCGATGGATCATCGCGAGATCGTGGAAAAAGGCACGATCCACGGTGACTGGAGTTTTGAGCTGGTGGCGCGAACGCCGAAGGTTTATGGCGAAGGGGACGTCCTGTTTGGGTTCAGCGGAGGGGGACCGGGCTACGGCGATCCGTTGGAACGGGATCCCGAGCTGGTGATGGAAGACTTGCGGAAGAATCTGATTTCCGCCTGGACGGCCGAGAACATCTACCGGGTTGCGTATGATGCGGAACGACTGAAGGTGGATGTAGCCGGCACGAAACAACGGAGAGACGACGAGCGCAAGGCACGATTGGCGCGCGGAAAATCCTTCGATGAATTTCAGAAGGGATGGAACAAGCTGAGCCCGCCGGCCGACATTCTGCAGTTTTATGGCTCGTGGCCGGACGGGAAACCTCTTGGGCCGGTTTTTCGACCCTAGCTGATGAGCGGCGGCCTGCATCCGCGGGAGATGATTAAGGGATTGCTGCAAGGCATCGCGCCCACCCGGCCGCTGTTTCTGCCGATCGTATTTTCCCTGGGAGCCAAAGTCGAAAACCTCTCGCTGCAATCGTATCTCGCGAATCCAACAAAGATCTCCAACGCACTGCGGCAGATTCGCGGCTATCTCCGAGCGGACGGCGTCTGTTGCTATTTTGACCCCTACTTGGAACTGGATGCGCTCGGAGCGAACTTACAATGGGGTGCGGCCGGGGAAGCGCCGCAGATTTCCTGGCAAGGCGGCAGCAAACGCGGCGAACTGCCCGGGGGACTTCGATCGGTTGAAGACGCCGCGAAGGCTCCGCGCGTGACTGTGGCCGTGGAGGTGATTCGACGGCTGAAGACGATATTGCGGAACGAGCCGTTGCTGATGGCCGGAGTCACGGGCCCGCTGACGCTGGCCTCACAGCTCACGGGATGCCGAGGAGAAAGCGAATCTGCAGTCGGGGATTTGAATTCAGACGCGATTGAACTGAGTGCAGCGATCCTGGGAAGTTTCGCAAGAACATTTGCCGAGGCGGGCACAAATGTCGTTTTCATCCAGGAGGAGGTCGCGCCGGCGGCGTCCGATGAAAGTTATGAACACTGGGCTTCGCTGTTGGAACCGGTTTTTAATGTTGTGCGTTTCTATGAGGCCCTGCCAGTTTTGCTTTTAACGGAGAGTTTTGTGTCGGGCGCGAACTTGGCCTTGATGTTCCGGCGCAACTGGAACTGCGTGGTATGCCTGCCAGTAAAGGAGTACGTTGCGGCCATCGCAGGAGGCGCGCGCACCAATTCAGCAGTGGGAATGGGTATTGCGCTTCCGAGCGGGCAATTTTCAGGTCAGGCTTTGACGGCGCTCGATGCGTTTGGCTCCGTTGGCGAGGCTGTCAAAGCGTTGCGACCGGCCATCGTCACCACGACAGGTGACGTACCATTGAGTTCGGATCCGAAGCTCATCATGCAGGCCTTCCATGAGATTGTGCCGCATTGATTGCTGGTGCCTTGCAAAACACCAATTGGGAGATCCGTCCCGCTTAAACCGGGGGATAGCGCAGAGTTGGTGTTCGCAGGATCGCTGCGGTGAACGCCCCATAAGCCAAGCTAATACCCAAAAAGCAAAAAGGAATTCTTGACATATAAGTGAGACGCGTATATGTACAAAGCGTTTTAGGCCCGTTCGAGACTAATTACCTGACCCACCTAACAATCGTGGGTCACAGGGGGGTAGTTGCGATGATCGGGAAACAATGTGGTGTAGTGGTGTGTTCAGCAGTTCTCCTCTTGGTAACTTTGATCTGGTCAGGACATGTGGCAGCGCAGCAGCAGGCCAACAATCAGGCTGCTGGCAGCCCGCTGGTCCGGGTTCTCCAGGCCAAAGGTATTCTCACCTCGGAAGAAGCAGCGCAAATCAATCAGGCGTCGTCTGCCAACGATGCCGATCAAAGACTCGCGAAGTTGCTCTTGTCCAAGGGAGTGATTTCGCAAACCGATTACAACCAGATGATGGGAGCAACGGGAATGATAAACGCTTCAGCGAGCAATTCCGCGGGAGGGGGCATGATTCCCGCAGTCTATAATGCTCCGGCCGGGGGAGCTTCCGCTCCGACAGCCGGCCCTGCGGCTTCTGCCGCCGGCGCGGCACCGGGTGTTAATTCGACGTATGTTTCCTCCGACGACCAGGACCAGACGAAGAGCGGGCAAGTGGCGGTGCAGCAGAACCCATCGGTTTCGCCCACGACTCTTTCCGCCGCGAATCCCATCCGCGTCTTTCCCGTTGGCGGAATCCCGAAGGGTGAGCTGAAACCAGCCATCAAGCTGGCTGGAATCGGTATCACTCCGTACGGCTTCCTCAAGGCAACGTTCATTCACGACACTTCGTCGCCGGGTGGCGATGATTTCCCGCTGCCGGGTTTCCTGGGCGACACCGGTCCAAACTCCGCGCCGGAATTCCACATCAAGGCGCGCTCCACTCGTCTGGGTACGAACTTCGAGTGGGCGGACTCCAGCCCGAATCTAACGGTTACGGGCAAGTTCGAAATGGACTTTGAAGGAAACTTCAGCCGTGCCGACAACCGCAACCTTTCCTCGATTCGATCCTACAATCCAGCCATCCGGTTGGCTTACGGGCGGATCGACTGGCGGTTGGACGGAGAGAACACGCTTTCCGCCGTGATTGGACAGGACTGGGCTCCATTCGGTTCTTCCACACTGCCGAACATGTTGGAAACCACCGGCCTGGGAATCGCGTTCGGCGACATTTATGAGCGCGCGCCACAATTCCGCTTTGGTTATACCCACAATTTCGGCGCGTTCCAGATCATGCCGGAAATCGCCGTCGTTCTGCCGGCTATTGGCGACACGCCGTCGGCCGCGAACCTTTCGAACCAGTTGGGCTACGGCGAGCGCCAGGGACCGGACAGCAATACACCGCAAGTGGAAGGACGCCTCGTGGGGCAGTGGCAACTTGATCATGCCCCCGGCGTGGCTCCTGCGCAGCTCATCTTCAGCTTTGAAGAGGGCAACCGAACCGCCATCGTCCTGGGTGCGGCGGTTCCCACTGCTCCGATTACCGGCACCAACACCAATGCCAATCTTTACAAAGAGGCGTTCGCCACTGGCGCCAGAGTCGGCAGCCCGACCAACGGCTGGGACTTTGAGTGGCAATTGCCGTCTCGCTATATCACTCTCATCGGTAAGTTCTACAGCGGCAGCGACCTGAGATACTATTTCGCCGGCCAGCTCTTCTCCAACTACAACGCCGTTGGCGGATTCACCAATCTAGCCTCCACGACCTCGATTGACGGTGCTTCCACGGTATTCTTCGGCACCAACTCCGCTGGCGTTCCCGTGGTCGTTCCGCAACTTCCTGTCCGCGCCAAGGGCGGGTTCGCCCAGATCGGGCTTCCCGTCTCGCGCTGGTTTGGAAAAGACCCCGAAGGGCGTCATGCCGGATGGTCCGCTTACTTTATGTACGGGACCGACCAGGCCAACACCCACGACCTATTGCATATTTCCGGCACAGCCAGCTCGCGTGCGCGCGGCGACATGACGGTTGGCACCATCAACTACAAACTCAACAAGTGGGTTTCCTTCTCCTACGAGCAATCGCTCTATCGCACCCGGGCCAACACGGCCACCCTCAATGGAGAGGGTCTGCCCGGTTATCCGCTGTTTGAGGGCGTACCGCAGCACGAGTGGAGAGACCTACGCAGTGAAGGAGGCGTGGTTTTCAGCTTCTAACCTCAGCAAACCGTGGAGCCGGCGCCTGGCGCGTCCGCTCCACGGGCTTTTTCTACCCCGCATTTTCTGATAGGTTTTGAGCTTCGGAACCCCCACTTGCCGAAGGAAAGGTGTGCCGCGAGATGAAAAAAGAGAAAAAGGTGCAACTCACCCGCCGGGATTTCGTGAAAGTTGCAGGTACAAGCGCAGCGGCTCTCGCGGCCGGCAGCGGCCCGGCTTTCCTCTTTCCCGAGCGCGCGGCTGCGCAGCAAAAAACTCTTAAGATTTTACAGTGGAGCCATTTCGTCCCTGCTTATGACACGTGGTTTGACGGCACCTTTTGCAAGCAGTGGGGAGAAAAGCACAACACCAATGTGATCGTGGACCATATCAACTTAGTGGACCTGGCCACCAAGGCCGCTTCCGAAGCTTCGGCGCGAAAAGGGCACGACCTCTTCATGCTGCTCTCGCCGCCTGCGGCGTACGAGAAGCAGACGATCGACATGGGACCTGTGTATCAGGAGGTGGAGAAGCGGCACGGGAAGAAAATCGACCTGGCGCACAAGTCCACGTACAATCCGAAAACCAAACGCTATTTTGCGTTTTCAGATTCCTACGTTCCGGACCCCGGGAATTGGCACAAAGATTGGTGGACGGAAGTAGGCTTTCCCAATGGTCCCGATACCTGGGAAGACCTGCGCGTTGGGGCCAAGAAAATTCGGGATAAGAATGGCCATCCGTGCGGCTTGGGGCTCTCGCAGGAGCTGGACACCAGCATGGCGATGCGCGCTTTGCTATGGTCTTTTGGCGGCGCCGAGCAGGACGAAGCCGGGAACGTCACCATTAATTCCAAGGAGACGATTGACGCGCTGAAATTTATGAAGGCGTTGTACCAGGAATCGGAAACTGCGGAGGTGTTTACGTGGACGCCGCCGTCCAACAACCAGGCCATGCTTGCCGGACGGGTTTCGTATGTCGCCAACGCGATTTCCATCTCACGCCAGGCGGAGCGCGAGCACTTGCCGATTGACAGCAAAATCATGGTATCGCGCGCGCTGAAAGGGCCGGTACGCCGGATCGCCGCGGAACACGTTATGGACTGCTATGTCATCTGGGAGTTTGCGGAGAACAAAGAGGGCGGGCAGCAATTTCTTATCGACTACATTGATGCCTTTCACGATGGGTTCCTGGCCGGGCAGTTTTATAACTTCCCGTGTTTCCCCGGCACGGTTCCGAATCTGCAAAAAGAAATTGCCAACGATCCGCGCGCGACTCCATCTGACAAATATAAAGTGCTGGGCGACGTGCTGGACTGGGCCACCAACGTTGGCTATCCAGGCTACGGCACCGCCGCAATTGATGAAGCATTCAAAGCGTGGCTCATTCCCACGATGTTTGCTAAAGTCGCGCGTGGCGACGAGGCTCCCGAGGCCGCCGCGAAAACCGCGGAAGAGGAATACAAGCGTATTTTTGCCCGCTGGAAATGACAGGACGGGACCCTGATGGCTGTTGTCGAGACACGGAACTTAACGAAGGTTTTCAAGGAAGGTCATCTCGGCGCCGTCAACAATGTGAGCCTGGAAACGCGCGAAGGCGAGTTTCTGGTGTTTCTGGGGCCTTCCGGTTCGGGCAAAACCACACTGCTGCGCATGATTGCCGGATTGGAAAATCCGACTTCCGGTGAGATTCTGATTGGCGGGCAGGTGGTCAACAACCTCTCGCCGCGCGACCGGCGCATTGCGATGGTTTTTCAGAGCTATGCGCTGTATCCGCACCTTTCCGTTTATAAGAACATCGCGTTTCCCCTGAAGGCGCAGAAAGTTCCCAGAGACCAGCATCAGAAGAAAGTGGAGTGGGCTGCCGGGTTGCTGGGCATTGGAGCACTTCTTGAGCGCAAACCTCGGGAGCTTTCTGGCGGGGAGCGGCAGCGGGTGGCGCTGGCCCGGGCGATCGTGCGCGAGCCGGCGGTGTTTCTGCTCGACGAACCGCTTTCGAATCTGGACGCGAAGTTGCGGGCCTCGGCGCGGGAAGAGCTCGAGCGCTTTCACCGCAGCGTGGGGACGACGTCCATCTATGTGACCCACGATCAGGTGGAAGCGATGGCCATGGGCGATCGCATCCTGGTGCTCAATAAGGGCGTGGTTCATCAGCTTGGCACGCCAACCGAGGTATACGACGATCCCGCGGACACTTTTGTGGCAACGTTTTTGGGGTCGCCGCCGATGAATCTGGCGGAACTTGGCGATGTAATTGTGGGATTTCGTCCCGAACATTTCCTCCCGGCGGTGAATGTGACCGGGGAGACGGTGCCACTGCAGTTGAAGGTGGAGAACACCGAGTACCTGGGATCGGAATGGATTGTGTCGGGTGCGTTGGTTGGCGGCAAGCTGAACGCGAAGAAAGTGGTGTCGCGGCTGACTAACGCGCAGCATCTGCAGCTCGACGGCGTGTATGACTTTGTGGTGCCCGCGCGCACACTGAAGTTTTTCGATCGCAGCACCCAGAAGCGCGTGAACGCAACGGGCGTCACATGGCAGTAGCATCGGCGAGGGTAAAGTCGGTTGCCGCGGCGCAGAGCCCTTATCTCAGCACGGCGATGTTCGCGCCGGCTGCGTTGTATATTTTGCTGCTGGTTGGCGGGCCATTCTTGCTGGCAATTTTTTATGCCTTCAGCGACGCGCGGATTGGAAACACCGAACTGCATTATGTGGGCCTGGAAAATTTCCACAGCATTCTGCAAAGCCCGAGCTTTCGCGTGGCCATTCGAAATTCGCTGGTGTTCACCATCGGATCGCAAATCGTGGTGCTGATTTGCGCGAATATCCTGGCGATTGCGCTGGAAAACAGCTTTCGGGGCCGAGGCATTATCCGTTTTCTGATTCTGCTGCCGTGGGTCGCGCCGATTTCGTTGGGGGCCATCGGCTGGAAATGGCTGCTCGATTCCATTTACAGCGTGATTTCGTGGATTCTGGTGGCGCTGCACTTTTATAAGCCATTCAATGCCCCGATGTGGCTCGGAGAGCCGGTGCTGGCGATGGCTTCGGTGATGCTGGTGCATAGTTGGCGGATCATTCCTTTTTCCACGGTGATTCTGCTGGCCGGGCGCACCGCGATTCCCAAGGACATTCCGGAAGCGGCGTCGGTGGATGGCGCGGGATTCTGGCGCACGCAATTCCAGATTGTGATTCCGATGATGCGGCCGATTTTGAGTGTTGCGGTTCTCTTTGGGCTGATCTTCACGTTCACCGATTTAACGGTGGTTTACATTCTGACCGCCGGAGGTCCGTTCGACTCCACGCAAACTTTGCCCTCGCTGGCCTTTGCCATGGGGATTCAAGGAAGCGACCTGGCCGCGGGCGCCGCGATTTCCTTGTTTCTGGTGCCACTGTTGGTGATCCTGGCGTATTTCATGTTGCGGGTGGCGCGGCGCTCGGAGGTGAATTGATGCCTCCGCAGAGATTTTCTTATCGGCTGTTTGGCAAAGTGGTTCGCGCGGCGGTTCTTGCGGTTTTCACCATCCTGCTGGCTTTTCCCTTCTACTGGATGATCATCACCAGCTTCAAGCAGAACGTCGATTTGTACACCATGGAGAATAATCCGTTCTTGTTCAACGCCAAGCCAACGCTCGATCACCTGAAGTTTCTGTTCACCGAAACGCGCTTTGTGCGCTGGCTGGGAAATACCGCGTTTGTCGGGGTGATCGTCGTATTGATAACGCTGGTGCTGGCGGTCCCTGCGGCCTATTCGCTGGCCCGATTGGCCGGCCGGTGGGGCGAACGGTTGGGCATCGCCATCTTTCTGACCTATCTTGTGCCGCCCACATTGCTGTTCATTCCGCTTTCGCGGATGATCGCGTTTTTGGGATTACAGGATTCGCTTTGGGGATTGATCCTGGTTTATCCGACGTTCACCGTTCCCTTCTCGATCTGGCTGCTGATGGGCTTCTTCAAATCGATTCCGCGGGAACTGGAGGACGCGGCGATGGTTGACGGGTTGACACGTTTCGGGGCCTTCCTGAAGCTGATGATTCCCATCTCCACGTCGGGAATTCTCACCGTGGTCATTTTCACGTTCACGCTGGTAACCCAGGAATTTGTCTACGCGCTCACGTTCATCTCCTCGGAATCGAACCAGATGATTGGCACAGGCATTCCGATCTTCCTGGTGCGCGGCGATGTGTATTATTGGGGCGCGTTGATGGCGGCTTGCCTGATCGCGAGCTTGCCGGTGGCGTTTCTCTACAACATGTTCCTGGACCGTTTTATCTCCGGATTCACGGTCGGCGCGGTGAAGTGAGGAAGCGCGAACTCTCCGGTGAACAGCTTTGATTGACAGTTGCCGCCGGCTCCGGCAGCATAGCCACGCGGTGCGCACTCCCTCTCCCCTCTCAACGCAGATTCCGGACTTAGTGCTGGCGAACCCCACCGCCGGCGGCGGGCTGGCACAGGAAGTTTTACCGCGTCTGCAGAGATTCGCGGCGGACAAACCGTGGAATGTGGAATTTCGCAGTGCGCAAAGTTGTGCGGAATTCACGCAAATCGCGCAGGAAGAAGCGGCGCACGGGCGGCTCCGCATTTTCGCTTTGGGAGGTGATGGAACGTTTCAAGTTTTGCTGAACGCGCTGGCGGGAAATGCGGATGTTTCGATCGGCGTGCTGCCAGCGGGAGGTGGGAACGATCTGGCGGCGGCTCTTGGGCTACCGCGGGATCCGCTCCGGGCCGCGCAGGTGATTCTTGAACGCGGTGAAGCTGTTCCACTGGATGCGGCGAGAGTGCGCACCGCCGACGGCGTCGAACGACTGTATATGGGGGGCGGAGGAGTCGGCCTAGACGCAGAGGCGGCGCGTTTCACCAGCGGGGTTTACCGCAAGATTCGCGGGAGAAGCCGCTACCTGCTTTCCGCCATCCGTGCATTGTGGAAATTTCATCCCTTGGGCGTGCGGGTTTCGCTGGAAGATTCGGAGCAGAAATATCTGGAGGCCAGAGTCCTCGTGCTGGGGGTGCTTAATACGCCGAGTTATGGGGGCGGCTTGCGGCTGGCTCCGGAGGCTTGCCTCGACGACGGAAGGCTGAACTTGGTAGTTCTCGAAGATCTCAGCCTGCTTGAAATTGCCAGGATTCTGCCGCCCCTGGCGATCCGTGGCGAAATCCGCACACAACGCATTCGACGGTATGGCATAACAGGGGCGCGGATTGAGACGGACCGGCCCTGTTTGTTTCACGGGGATGGAGAAATTATCGGGCAGACGCCCGTGGAGATTGCGGTGGTGCCGCAGGCGATGCGCGTGTGGCGGCCGCGACGCGAGTTTTAGTCGACGAAATCGATGATGGCGCCTTCGTGGCGATAGAGGAAGCCCACAAACTGGCCGAAATTGGGCGACGAGACGTTGTTATAGACGGCGTTGAAATTGCCGTGATTCGTGACGTTGAGCGTGTATACGCCGAGCCGGATGTGATGCACTTTGCCGCCCCGGTTCCCGAGAAACGGCACTCGGAACTGGCGATAGAGTTTAAGGTCCAGCGAGAAGTACGTGGGGAAGCGTTGCCCGTTGGGGACGCCCACATACTGTTGCACGACGTCAATCGGCGAATAGGGGAAGCCTGAGTGAATGTCCATAAGTGGACTGAAGGTGAACTTCTTGGGCAGCGCGAAGATACCCCAGGCCACGACGCGATTCGGGATATCCGACGGGAGAATGCCATAAACATTGGGACGAATCACCGGCGCGGCGAAAGGAATTTCGACGTTCGAAAGGCTATTTAAATCACCGCGCGCGCGGCTCCAGATATACGAGACGTTTATTTGATCCCGTTCGCGCAGATTGTAGTGCACGGTAGCTTCGAGTTCCCGATAGTGAGTGGAGCCTGTGTTGGTAAGCCCGATGAAGGACTCGGCGCCGGGCGCCGCGGTGAATGGATTTACCTCAAACAGGTAAGTGGTATGGCTGTCGAGGTAGCCCACGCGCAGGTTCAAGTCTTTGCGAATCTCGTGTTCGACCCCGCTGTTCCAGGTCACGTTGCGGGGCGTCGTGCTGGGCTGGCTCGGCAAAACCGAGGTAGTGAGCGGGTTCACTCCACCGACGTAGGCACTCGTATAAGTGATGGCAGGGCCGAGCGGGACACCCGTGGTATCAAATTGAGTGATCGTGCGCGTGGGATTGGCCGCAAAATCGGCGGCGAGAAGAGGGAGGACTCCATAGAAGATTCCGGCGCCTGCACGAATGACCGTCTTGCCGGATTTTCCCGGAGAGTAAGCTACCCCGGCGCGTGGCGCAACGGCTGCGGACCAGCCAGTCGTTTCTGTTGAGATTCGACCACCGAGATCCACACTCCAATGAGGATCGAGCACCCAGTGATCCTGGATAAATACGGCAACGGAGCTATCGGAGGGAGTCTGCGAAGGGGCGGAGCCAAAGGTGATCGCTTCCGCCAAGGAATTGTCCGCGCGAAGAAGCTGAATGGGGTGCGATAGTGTGGTTCCAAAGAAGGAGCGGTAATCAATGTCGGTGCCGACACGCAGTTCGTGTTCGCCGTGCCAATGTTTCTTGGGGAATTGAAAAGAAGGAACGGCCTGAAACTCCTTGCCGCGCCGCGACCACCGATTGAAATAGTTGCCGCCATATCCTTGAGGGTTGATGGTCATGTCTTCCAAACCCTGCCCGTGCGCGTTGCTGTCAAAGCGCATGTACTGGGCGACCACGCTAAAAATCGCACCGGAGCTGAGTTGATACTTGTCGTTCAGGCCGATGGCCACGCCGCCCTGGTCCAAGTCGTTCGACGCAGCCAATGGGACGAGGGCGCTTATATCCACGTTCCTCTGGCGCAGGGGAAAGGCGTTCACGGTGAGCGTGAGCACGTGGTTGGGGGCAAGAATCGCTTCGAGGGTCGTGTAGTTGTTGAAGCCCTGGCGTTTGCTGATGTCGTAGGGCCAAGGGAGACCTTCCACCGTGGTCTTCTTCATCTCGTACTGAAAAACTTCCGACAGCAATAACTTGTGCGGGATGACGGGTGCATCGAAGGAGATGCCGGGGATAGCTTCGGCAATCCCCACCATGCTGCCTTCCTTGCCAAGCACGGAAGGAACAATTCCCCTGAGCTTGAAGCCCCATTGGTCCCCTGGCGGCCGGGTCTCGATGGTTGTCAAACCGCCAGAGAAACTTCCCAGGCTGGCGTCATAGGGAGTTTTGTAGACGTTGAAAGACTCGACGGCATCGGTGGGAATGGGGACGCCGAAACTTCCGGTAACCGGATCGGTGGTCCGCGCGGAATTCACCAGCAAGAGACTTTGATTTTCATCCGCGCCTTTGAAAGTCAGCTTGCTGTCGAGCGTCTTGATCACGCCGGGCGTAAAGGGAATGATATCCTTTACTTTTTCCTGCGGCGTCGGAAGAGTGATCAATTCCTTGTTCGTAACGGTCACAGGCGGCGGAGCGGAGCTTTCGGCAGTGACCGCGGTTGCGGTTTCCTTTACTTCCACCTTTTCGGCGACCACATCAAGCTGCAATGAGAAATCCTGAACTTCCTGCTGCTTGGCACTCAAAACGACCGGCTTCGTCACCGTTTTGAATCCTGTAAGGGTGATGGAAACGGTGTAAGAGCCGGGCTCGAGCTTCAGGAATTGATATTGACCGTGTTCATCCGTGTCGGCGCTCAGGGGAGTTCCCTGGGCAGGCTCGCGGGTAAGTTTTACGGTAATTCCGGCAACCCCGGCTTGGACATTGTCTTGCAAGGTTGTGACCGTGCCGCGCAGGGAAGCCGACTGATCGCCAGCTTTTTGGGGCGAAGCGTCTTGCGCGAAGGCGGAGGAAATCGTGGACAGGAGGAAAGCAAGGACAATTAATCGCGAAAACCAGACGCACAGGCTGCCTGAAACATTGGCTCTGGTGAGTGGGTTATATTCGCGCCGGCAAAATTGCGATGGGACTAGATTAGTGTTCCGATTCATGCAAAGACTTCGAATACCTTTCTTTCAAGTTATCGGGGCGCACAGGTCAAGATAGCGGACGACCTTCTCCGCGCGATTCCTGCCGCCAAGACCCCCATTTTTGACTTTCCTGCACACGCTGCCGCCAGGCGAGAGCTACTGACTCTGCGGCAACGAAACGCTTGCTGCAAATTAGATGCGTCTTAATCGCAAACACCACACCATGAATTGGCGAAAGTTACCTGGTGAATTGATGCTTCGCGGACAGCGGAGCACCCCTTTAAATGGTAACAGAATGGCGCTCTGGCTATGGTTAAAGAGGCCTGATGTGCTCCCTAACAGTCTATAAGATTCGAATCGTCCGATCCCGCGGACGGAGACCACCGAGCCATGCCCTTCAGCTCTTTTTCCGGTCGATTTTCAGGTTGATTACCATCTCCTTGCGGCTGTCGAGCGAGGTGACGCTGCGCACCGGGGATTTGGCGCCCTCAAATTCGGCGTGAATTTCGTAGTCGGCGTTGGGATCCAGGCCGCTGAAGCGATAGTTACCGTCGCTGTCGGCAAAATTGCTGCGCACCCCGTTGGTCCTGAGGTTTTTCAGGAACACCACGCTGTTGGGCATGGGGTTATCCGCTTTGTCGCTGACCACCCCGCGCACGGTGCGCAACTGGGTTTCCTTGTCTTTCTTGGAATCCTGGCCCGCGGCAGCGCAGGCGAAGAAAAGCACTAAGGTGAAAATCCCGGCTAAGCATCGCGTATATTTCATTTCGGATCTCCTGCTTTTGCCGGAACCGTGCTTTCCAGCTTAAACGTCAAACGCTGTTGCACATCGGCCATGTTCGCGGTGACGAATGCGGACTGGTCCTTATAGTGCTTCTGGCGCACCACCACTTCGTATTCGATGCCGTCGGGAACCCGAACGGCAAACTCCCCGCGTGAGTTTGTGTACAGGTCATAGCGGAATTTCTTCTCTCCCTTGCGGCGGATGCGGATCTCAACGCCGGGAAACGCGAGCGCCCGTTCATTGAAGACGGTGCCGAGGATAAGAAAAGGAGGAATCTTGCTGTGACGCTTGCTGGAGCTTTCCTGGGAGGCCGCGGCGGGTGGTTCGGGCGCGGGGGGTTCCGAGGGGTTGCCAGGTGGCAGCGGGGCAGGCTGCTGAGCAGCGGAAAGAACCGGCAGAAAAAAACAGCAGAGAAAAAGTGACGTCAACAGGAAACGCATGCGCGGGAAGCTGCGTCGCGGAAGGTTCACGCCGGATTGGATGGGTTCCGGGAAACTTGAGGATGCCCGGGGAAGCGGGCGCGATAGCTCACTCGTCTTCTTCTTCCTCGGCGACATCATCGTCGTCTTCATCTTCCAGAAGATCGCCGTTTTCATCGAACTCGTCTTCTTCATCCTCTTCGTCGTCGGCGTCTTCCTCGTCGTCTTCATCCTCTTCCTCGTCGAGGTCATCGGAAATGGGGTTCAGCGCCACGGGATGGGTTTGCGAAACTTCCATCTCGCATTCACATTCCGGGCAGCTCAGAATTTCTCCCTCTTCCACTTCGTCTTCGTCCACATCGATTTCAGCGGAACATTTAGGACAGCGGAGCACGTCTCCATCCTCCGATTTGAATTTCAGCCGGCCGAGCTGGAAAACCCAGAAACCGCCAACCGGCGTATTATAGACCCGGCGCGTGAATCCAACGGCGGGACTCATTCACCGGCTATTCAGTGTAACTCAACATCCGCGATGAAAGAATAACTGGCCATGGCGAGAGAGTACCCAGACCGTCCGGTGGTGGGCGTAGGCGGAGTGGTGATCGAGAACGGGCGAGCTTTATTGATTAAGCGCGGGAGCGAGCCGCTGCTGGGGGAATGGTCCATCCCGGGAGGGACGCTGGAGCTTGGGGAGTCTTTGCAGGAAGGCGTGGCGCGGGAGTTGCTCGAGGAAACCGGGCTGGAAGTGCAGGTGCTAGACGTGATCGAAGTCTTTGACCGGATCTTTCGGGATGCGCCGTCCGGCGGGCCGGAACGGCTGGGACGCCCAAGGTATCACTACGTAATCGTGGATTATTTGTGCAAGCGATTGGCGGGAGAAGCGCGGGCGAACAGTGATGTGACGGACGTCGCTTACGCAACCGAAAGCGAATTAGAGAAGTTTCATCTGACCCCGACGGCGACGCGGGTGCTGCAGCGCGCATTTGCAATGGATCGTGAACACCGCAAGGCACGCTAGCGGTCATCTTCCGAAATAGTTAGAACTTCCGCGGAGTTTAGAGATGGTCTTCGCGAGGCAGTGCTCCCCGGGTGCGGTCGCGTTGTTCGAATTCTCGCAGCATTTCGCGCAGGTCTTTGGGCGTGAAATCCGGCCAGCGTTTGGGGAGGAAGAAAAACTCGGCGAAGGCGCACTCCCAGAGCAGAAAATCCGAGAGGCGTTGCTCGCCGCCGGTGCGGATCAGCAGGTCCACGTCGGTGGAGCCGCCACGCTGGACCTCGGCGAGCACGCTGCTGAACGCTTCGCTCGAGAGGTCCGTGACTTTGTAGAATTTGCTGGCGGCCTGAAAGATGGTGTGGCGGGCGGAATAATCAATGGCCAGCCGCAGATGGAGCTTTTTGCCGTTGGCGGTGAGCGCCTCGGAATCGGCGATGTCTTCACGCAAAGGCGCGGGCAGGCGGTCGCGTCGCCCGATAATGCTCAGCCGAATGCCTTCATCGAGGCAGTGGGAGGTTTCGGCGACAAGATATTCCTGAAGAATTTGCAGGATGGCCGCGACCTCGGCGGGCGGGCGCTTCCAGTTTGCGGAAGAGAGGGCGAAGAGGGTGAGGGTGTGAATCCCCAGGTGCGGCGCGCTGCGGATGACGCGGCGGGCGGCTTCGGCTCCAGCGCGGTGGCCGGCAGAGCGTGGCAGGGCGCGGGAAGTGGCCCAGCGGCCATTGCCGTCGCAGATGATGGCGACGTGGAGCTGGGCGGCCGTCGAAGGGAGCGCCGAATGGTGTTGCCGGAGCTCCTTTTGCAGGACTTCTTGTTGCGATTGATGGGTGAGAGGGTTCAGCACGAACATGCTTCTTTCTCCGCCGCCGATTACCGCAATGTACTTTGCATTGCAAAGTAAACAGCCAAAAAAAATTCACCGCTCGCGAGTCGCGCGAATCAGCGCCTCCATGTGATCCAGGTAGCGTTCCAGCGCGCGCCGCCCCGCCGGAGCCAGCCGGTACTCGGTTTTGGGCAGGCGCCCGTCGAAGGATTTGGTGCAGAGGATGTAGTCCGCTTCTTCAAGTTTGCGGGCATGAACGCTGAGGTTTCCGTCGGTGGTTTTGAGCAGCGCCTTGAGTTCGTTAAACGTCAGGGTACGATTCACGGCCAGCGCGCTGACGATTCCCAGGCGGATCCGCTCGTGGATCAGCCGGTCTAGCGAAGGAGCGACAGGCTGCGTGGCGGTGCTGCGAACCGGCGCGGGGCCCTCTTCGCGTTGTGAGCGTTCCTGCCGGATTGTGGACGGCTTGGCCATAGATTCCTTTTGTTGCGAAATTTCGTTCGCCTATCCCCCGTACCGCAGAGCGATCCAGACGCCAAATGCAATGTGCACCAGACCAAAGCCCACGGCCATAAACAGGTTTCCCCAAACAGCGGGCGCAAAAAGCGCCCCGGCGCCCAAAGCCATCAGGCAGAGGCCCATGACGGGAACCACCCGAACGGAAAAGGCTCCGCCGGTGACGATGGCGGTGCCGTAAAGCAACAGCCAGACACCCGGCAAAAAGGCGATCGCACCCGCCTGGAAAAACGCCAGGGTCAGCAATCCACCGACAATGATTGGCGGAGCAAAACTGAGTGCAAATTTTCGGCCCGGGCCACTGAAGAGAGAAGAGTTCGCGCGGCGGGCCTTGGTGGCAGCGGCGGGGGCGGCGATGGCCACGGCGACGAAAACTTCTGCCAACCAGACGGCCAGCCAGGCGCGGGGTGAGGATTGCCGTGAGGCAAGAAACGCGGCGGCTAGCGCGGTGGCCCCCATGGCCACACCACCCCAGCCCGGGACAGCGGTAAATTCGCCGGCGCGCTCCATGGTTTCGCGGATGTAACGAAGGTGATCGGCAGCCCGCGCATCGATGGGGATGGGCGGGGGGAGCGGAGCGCGGTTGGAACGAGGTACGGGCACGAGAGGAGGATAAGGGAAGGAAAAACCGGTGTCAAGTACTTTATGTTGCAAAGTTGATGGCTATTTACCCCACCCATGCTTGCCCATCAGGGGCACAAATCGGCAGGGTCCACCGGGCTGAATGCTGGTTTGTCCGTCCCGTTTGGTGACTACTTGCAATTCCTGGTTGAACTCGTCGCCGACCGGCGCAATCAGTCGTCCGCCTTCCGCCAGTTGCTGTAGGAGGGGCTCTGGGACCAAGGGGGCAGCCGCCGCGACGAGAATTGCGTCGTATGGGGCAAACTCCTGCCAACCGAGAGTGCCATCGCCACAATGGACATGGACGTTGCCGAAGCCCAGCCATTTGAGGCGGTCAGCGGCCGATTGGGCGAGTTCCGGCAAGAGTTCTACGGTGTATACCTCGCGCGCGAGCAGCGAGAGCACGGCGGCCTGGTAGCCGCATCCGGTGCCAATTTCCAGGACTTTCTCTGTCCCGGTGAGCCCCAGAGAGGCAGTCATGGCGGCCACAATGTACGGCTGCGATATGGTCTGCCCGTGACCGATGGGGAGCGGCTCGTCGGCGTAGGCCTGATGAATCCAGGGAGCGGGGACAAATTCGTGGCGCGGCACGGCGGCCATGGCACGGAGCACGCGTTCGTCCTTGACGCCGCGTTTGCGGATCTGGGTTTCCACCATCCGCCGGCGCTCTTCCGCGAATGGGTTGTATGGGCCGTCCATGAAAGAAAGTGTAGCCATTTGCAACTGCCATAGTCTGCGAATTGTTAAAGTGCCGCAGCGGGCTAACTCAAACCTCGGCATACCGCGCCTCGCTCAGCATGTTCCATTGTGACCGCACCTGCTCCGGCGGTCAGTGACCTACGAAGCACTTCTGCACCTCGGGTCAGGCGTCAGGAGCGGCGAGTTTCCCTAGACTTCTAGCTGCGGCGATGGTTCCGGGCAGTTGGCAAAAGGCCTGGCGAAGACGCGGAGGCGGTTATGAAGGCAGTCGTGGCACTCATCCTGATTTACGTCGGAACATTTCTGGTAGCCATTCAGGGTGGCTCCATGACCGAGGTGCAGGCGGCTCCGCAAACTCCTTCCGCGCCGCAAAGCAGCACGCCGGTGAAACCAGCAATCGACCCCGCGAAGGAAGCGGACATTCGCTCGCTGCTGGAACTGGTAGGCGCGCGTGACCTGGTGCAGGATTCCATGACCAACGCCGCCGAACAATACCGGGAAAAGCTGTTGGAAACCGTGCCGAACAACCAACAAGGCCAGGCGTTCGTGAATACCGTCATTACGAGCTACGAAAAGAAATTTGATGTGGACGCAGTGACCGAGCAACTCGTCGCCGTGTACGACAAGCATTACACTGATGAAGAGATTAGGGGCTTGCTGCAATTTTACGGATCGCCGCTCGGCCAGAAAGTTGCCGCGGAATCGCCGAAAATCGGGCGCGAGCTGCAGGAATCGATTCGCAGCACGGCGGGAAAAGCGGTCAAAGACGCGCTGCAAGAGGCCAAGCAGGAGAATCCGGGCGTTGGCCAGAATGCCAAACTGGCCGCACCGGGACGCCGATTCCAGCCGCGCCGCGCCCCGCAGTCCGATGGCACCCAGCAAACGGCGCAACAGCAGGACGCTCAGCCTCAGTAAGAATTTCCCGCAAATTTCCTTGCGACTGCGCTAAGGAAAGCGCTTCTTGATTTTGACGTCCACGCCGAAGGTGCCGTTCTGGTCGCGCAACGCCACAATCGAAATAGTCCGGTTCAAGATATATTCCACCTGAATGACCTGCTGCTGGGTAGAACTGACGTTGGAAGTGTAGGTGACCGTCAGGTCGCGGGTAACTTGCTGCTCAACGGTTACACGCGCGGCGACGTTTTGCCCGGAACCTGTGGTGGCGGCGCCGGCCAGGCCGGGATCCACGCGGAAGCGGGTAATCCCGAACAAGCGCTCCACGCGGCCGCCTAACTGGCTGGAAATCGCTTCGGAAAGCAGCGCAGTGGCGCCGCTGTTGTTGCCCGCGCCGGCTTGTCCAGTGGCGCCAGAGCGCATGCCGGCTTCCGAACCCGTTTGTCCCAACGCAAGGAGGGTAATGATGTCGTTGCCGGGCAGGGGCGGATCCGAGCGATAAGAAAGGCTCATCTTGCTGGCCTGGCCGGTGAAATTCAGGGTGATTTCGTATTGTTGAATGTTGGTGGTGGCCTCAAAGTTGATCACCGGATCCAGGCGGAAGGGATTGGCAAAATTCAAATCGCCGCGGGAAACCTTGTAGTGGTTGTCGCGGAAATAGAGGTCGCCAGAGAGAACGTGAATGTGCCCGAGAAGAATTGGATGCTCCCCGGTGCCGCGGACGCGCAAGTTGGACTCCGCTTCCAGATGGGCGCCCGGCCATTCCATGCGCGCGTCAGGTGTGGAGCTTCCTTCCACATCCAGCTGCAGATTGCGCAGAAAACTCGAAGAAGTGCTGGAACTGCCGGAGCCGGAAGTCAGAGAGCCGACGGATTCAATCCCTTCGTTGAGGTTGACGCGCTGGACGACGACTTTTCCGGAGAGCAGCCCGCCATCGAGGGTGCCGGAGAGGCGCAGCGAGCCGCCGAGCAGCCAACTCATGCCCTCGGGATAGCGGATGCGAATGCGATCGGTTTTTGCGGTGACGTCGTAGCGCAACGGCTTTTCGGAGTAGTTAGCGGTTCCGGCAAGGGTGATCAGGCCGCCGCCCGCTTCACCGGTGACATTTTCGAAAAAGAGGCGGTTGGCGTCGAAGACGAGGTCGCCTTTTACGTTGCTGAGGCCGGTGGGAAAATCCGCTGAACGCACCGAAGCATTGTTTAATTTCACGCGGCCGATGATGCGCGGCCGGTCAAGAGTGTTCTCGAAGGAGGCGTTCATATCCGCGTGGCCGGTGAAATCCACGCCTGAAATGTAGCCGCTGAGAAGGCGGAGGTCGACCGAACCGTTGAGTTTCAGGGCCAGAGCGCGCCGCCCGGTGAATTGAATCGAACCGGTCATCTCGGCGTTGGTGTCCGTGCCTTTCAGGGCCATGCTCAGGATCTTCAGACTGTCCCTTGTGGATGTGAGATGGATCGGCCCCTGATTCTCAAGCTGCACGCTGCCGTAATTGAGCGCCAGGCGGGAGAAGTTTCCATCCACAGACAGAGTTTCCGGGTGCTGCAACTCTCCCTGAAAGGTGATGTCACCGTCGGCGACGCCGTGTCCGCGGAATTTCTCGAGATGCAAGGCCGAGAGCAGATAGGGGTCGAGGTTGATATTGCGGATGGAGACTTTGCCATCCAGCGGGAAGGGTTCCGTCAGGCCCAGCGTGATTCCACCGCGGATCGCGCCTTCACTCATGGCCGAGCCGAGATTAAGTTGGGCAAGTTTCCCATCGGATTGCAGTTCGCCTTCGAAGCTGCCAATGATTTCCGAGCCCACCTGGAAATCAACAACTCGGATGGAACCATCGACAATTGGAGTGCGGATTGGCCCACTCGATTTCAACCGGAAGGAGAGCTGGCCATCAACGGGGAGTCCCGAGGCTTTGACTCTCTGGAAGTTGGCGAGCGGCAGAGAGGCGCCAACCAGATCGGTGGTCAGCGATTGATCGGCGTAACGGTAGGAAACCGAGCCGGTGACGATGCCCGCGCCGCCGGTTTTTTCCGTGCCGGGCGCGAAAAAGCGAAGTTCCGCGTTGGAAAGACGCACTTCATCCGGCATCACCGTGAGCTGTCCGCGGAGACGGTTGAACGGAACGGTGTATACGGTGGCATCGGCAAGGTCCAGAAGTCCTGTCAGAGCAGGTTCGGCGCGCGTCCCGCGTCCGTGGAACTGCCCGGTCAGCAAACCCTGGACGGGATATTTCCACCCGCCGAGTTGCTCGAGAGCTGCAAGAGGAACTTTCTCGAGGTTCAGGTCGCTTTCCCATTGACTGTCGGGGCGAAACTCCCAATCGGTGAGCTGCAATTGCGCGTCAATGCCAGCGTCCATTGCGCCACGGCGAGCGCGACCTCGGGAGATGACCAGTTGGGTCGGCGAGTAGGTCATGTCTCCGGTGATCGAGTCGAGCGCGAGATTGTCGTAGCGCGCGTGCTCCCCCTGAAAGTGGCCCTGAAAGGTTGGACCATCGGACGGCCCAAGGATTTTCCCATTCCACGCCAGCGAACCGTCGATGACCGTCCTCGCTTCCTGGGTTCCGGGTTTATCGCCGGCAAGAGCGTGAATGAAATCATCCCAACTGGCCAGCGAACCGATATCCAGATGAACATCGAGGGACGTCTGCTTGGGGTGGAGCATTCCCGTGATGGAGCCACGAGAGCTGGGCGTTTCGAAATCAAACTGGTCGATCTGCAACGTGTTGGGGGCGTAGCGGTAACGCAGGGCCACATCGCTGGTGATGGGAATGTGTCCGGCAGCGAGTTCGTCCGGCTCATCCCAATGCATTTTTGCGGAAATATCAAAGTCGCGGAAATTGTCGTGCCAGGTTTCCACGGTGTCGGCGGAAATCACGGCATCCCAGTGCAAGCTGTCGATCGGAAAACCCAAGTGATCGATTGCCGGGGTGACCTGTCCAAGACGAATGCCCTGCACTTTGGTGTCGGCCCGGAATTTCAAGCCGTCGTACTTCATGGTGACGCGGCCTTTGACGCTGCCGCCCAGGGCATAAGCGGCGAAGTCCGGCAATACGACACCGTCGGATTCCAGTAGATAACTGGAGCGGCTGGTCAGGTTGGCGGAATGGAAATCGAGAAAGCCCAGGGTGATGTTGTCCGCCGCGAATTCGCCTTTCCCACGGATTTGGCCGGAGCGGAGGGTTCCTTCGCCGCGCATGTCAATGCGCCCGAGGGGCACTTCCGGGGTGCGAAACGCCTCGCGGACATCGAGGAGATCGAGCCACGCGCGATACCGGTAGGTCCAGTCAGGAGACTCGAGATTTTTGGTTTCGGCTTGCAGGTCCACGTGCGAACGCCCGACATCCACGATAGCCTGCTCAATCGTGAATCCGTTGGGGCTCAGAGAAAATTTCGCCGAAAGATTGGCGGGCAGGGGCACGTCGCGCCTGCGCGCCAGTTCGATGAGGTTCCATTCGAGTGTCCCGAGATACAAGGGGTGCTGTGGGTTGCTGCTGCCGGTGATGTTCAGTCGGAGATCGCCGCCTTCCACGCCGATGAGCGAGCGCACATTGTTATAAAGGAGCCAGCCATTCCTGATTTCAACGTGGCGCACGTACAAATTCAAGAGTGTTTCCTGCAGCGGCCCGCTGGGAGAGCTTCGCTTGATGGTGGGCAGATTGTTGCTGCCGTCTTTCTCCACCCGCAGGTGAACCCTGGGCGACACCAGGATCAGATCGTTCAAGCCGACGCGGCGTCCCCAGAACGAATCAATGCGCAAGCCGAACTTGGCCTGTTCGACGCTGCAGAGAGGCTCCGTTCCCGGCGGCTCCTGGCCGTGGAGTACCAGGCCGTTCACAGTGGCGTTCAGCGAAAACCAGCCCACGGCAACGGTGCGCACATCCACTCGGGCGCCAGTGAGTTTTTGCAGACGACCTACCAAAACGCGGCGCAAGAGTGGATTGGCAAGACCACTGCCGAGCGCAATGGCCGCCAAGGCCACCGCGAGCAAGGTCCAGGTGCTGAGCACCCAGATGACATGCTCGAGCCACAGAATTTTTTTGAGGCGCGACTCCTTGCTCATGGGGCCTTCTCGTTCAGCAAAATCTCTATGCGCACCCGGGTACGGCTTTCTTTCAGCCAGCGGTCGGCCTGTTCGTTGATGGCGCGCTGCACCAGCGCTTCCTGAATGAAGTCGCGAGCGTTCTCCAGCGTAGGCGGCGTCTGTTGCCGCGATTCGGCGCGCGGCACGACGCGGGTCTGGTAAAAGTCGGCGATCTCCTTTTCGTCGATTTGGATCGCCGGACGGAAGCGGCTATCCAGGTAATTACTAAGATAGATCTTGGCGCGCAAAAACTGACGAATTTCATCGTCGGTCAGGCCGCTTTGCTTTTTTCGCGCTTCAAATTCCTCGGGGGAAGAGAAGGAGCGCTTCAAGCCTTCGATGCTGCGGGTAACCTCGTCGTCGGAGGGTTGCGGAAAGCGGGCGACACTCGCTTCGCTACGGACAATCCACTGGTCAATCAGACGACTCAGAATTTCGTCGTCGCTCTGCGATTTTCCATCGAGGAAAAGTTGATAGCGGCCGAGTTGCCGGACGTCGCTCAGCAGGATAATGTCATTCTCGACTCTGGCGACAATCCGGTCGACCACTTCCTGAGCCCGGCCGCGGCCGGGCATCGCAAGCAGCCCGAGAAACATGATCAAGGATGTGATTGCCCGGCGCATCAGAAACTCGATCCTAGATTGAAAAAGATCTGAAACTTGGTCAGATGAGTTCCCTCTTGGCAGAATACCCTGCTGTTCTGGCAAGGAATCACAAATTCCGCCGGGTTAAGTTGATAGCCCAGATCGATCCGGATGGGGCCGACGGGCGTGGCGTAGCGCAAACCGAAACCCACCGTGTGGGAGAGATAGTTCAACTCATTCGTGCAATTCGCAATGCAACGCGTGGGGTTAAACGGACCCGGGGGTTGCCCCGGATAAGCCGGCACAAAGACGGGCTTCGGCGGCGACCATCGTATGTTGACACGGCTCGCCCGGCTGTAAACGTTTCCCGCATCGTAAAACAACGCACCGCCGAGTTTGGTGCCGATGATCGGCAACTTCATCGGGAAACGAATTTCCTGGTTGAGTATCAGCAGCGCCTGGCCCCCTACGGGGAAGCCGGTGAGCGCGTCGCGTGGCCCGGCCTGGTTGAGGGCGAAACCCCGCAGCGAAGTGCCGCCGCCCGCAAAAAGGCGTTCTGGAAGCGGAATTACCTGTGGCAGGGGAGCCTGCGTGGGAGCTGGAAAAGTGAGGGAAACGGTATCGGCAAAGGGCTGAAGGACACCGACCCGGATGGAACGTGCAAAATTCCAATTGCGGGAGAGTGGAGTGTAAGTGGAATTCTGCACGAAGTAGCGCAGGAAGCTGGCACTGGAATTAATCGTGGTGGAAGCAACGCTGATATCGGCGGTGGTAAAGGAGCCCTTGGTGGCATCGGCGGGATTGTCGCGGGTATCGCGAAAGTAGGTGACGCCAAACTGAGAGACCAAGGTTGGCTGATTGAACAGCGGCACTTCTTCGGCAGGAATATTCAAGTTGCTCACGGTGACTTTGCGAAAGGCGTAGCGGAACAATATCGAGGTGCGGGTAGTCAGCTGGTCCGTGAGCTGTAAATTCCCTTCGTAGCGCGTTTGCCCGAAGGTGTTGATGTCCTGGGTTTTTTCAACATAAGCGGTGACCTGCGAACTCAGCTTCGAAACATTGAAGGTATTGGGCGCGCTGTAGGCCAGCAACGCGCGCCCTTGAATCGTACTGCCGCGGATTTTCAGGGCCAGGGAATCGGCGCGCCCGGTCACATTCTGCTTCGAAATTTCCAGGATGCCGCGGGGCGCCGCCTGGATTTCGCCACCCGTCGGATCCGAGGTGCTGGCCAGACGTTGCACTTCAAACCCGCCGCCATATGCGATGGTGTAGCGTTTGGCCTCTTCAACCAGCACGACGACGTCTTTTTCGGGATCGCTGCCATTGGCGTTTTGTGGTTCGATGGTCACGCGATTGAAAATCCCCAAGTTATAGAGTTTCTGCTGGGACTCGACAACCTCGCCTTCGCGCAACGGCGCTCCCGGCTTCACCTTCACTTCGCGGCGGATGACTCGCTGGCGGGTGTGTTTGTAACCGGTCAGGAAAACACGTTTGACGACGATCCGCGGACCTTCTTCGATCTTGTATACGAGTTTCACCGGGTCGGCGCGTTCGATCGAGTATTTTCGCGCTTCGCCAGTCAGCTTTTCCTTTTGCGCGTTTTCTTTGGCGACGGCCGCTTTTGTTTCCGGGGAAGTGTCCGGTTCGGCGGTGAAGGAAAAAGTGGCGTTGGGGAAGCCCTGGTTGTAATAGAGAGCCAGGACGTTGTCGCGATCGCTGGAAACGTTGATGTCGGAAAACGGCTGTCCCGGCAAGGCGCCAAGAACGCCGCGAATCTCGGCCTCGGTCAGGGCGTGCATTCCTTCCACCTGCAGGCTGGAGACCAGCGTCTGTTTCCCCTCCGTAATATTGAAGTGGACGATCAGATCGCCGTTCTTTCCCTTGTTGGTTTCCTCGACTTGCCCATCCACCGTGGCGGAAAGAAAGCCGTTCGACACATAAAGATTTTTCATCGAAATGGCGTCGGCCTCCAGCAGACGGCGGCTGAAATGTGGCCGGGTAAACAAGCTGACGGTGGAAATCCCCAGACGGCTTTTGAGCAGTTCGGTGCTGAAATAGCGATTGCCGGCGAACTCGATGCGCGACAGTTGATGCCGCGAGCCACGCTCAACGGTGTAGGTGATGATTTCATCCGAGCCCTTCCACCCCGACTTTCCGCCCTGCACATCGTGTGCCACCGTGGCGTAATCCACTTTGGCATCGAAGTATCCTTCGCGTTCCATCCTCTCCCGGATATTCCGCTTGCCCTCTTCCAACAGGTCGGTGTCAACCGAGCCTTCCTGGTACACGGGAATCATTTTCTTCAGGTCGCGCTTGGAGAATTTGACACCGGTCACGGCTACCAACACGCGCGGCCCTTCAGTAACTTCAAGTGTTAGGGGGAGTGTGTCGTTAGCGGCGTCGAACTCTCCCCGCCGGACGGAAACGCGTGCGCTGAGGTGTCCTGTTTTCTCGAGAAATTTTCGAATGCGATTGGTGCCGGACTGCACCCGGGCGATCGTCAGTTCGCTGCCGGGCTTGAGTTTGAACCTGGCAAGGAGTTCAGTGTCGGGGTATTCGGTGTTGTTGAGCAAATTGATGTTCTTGGCGCGGACGCGGGGGCCGGGATCGAGATCCACGGTGATATCCATCTGATGCGTTTCCGGGGACGGCCGCTTCTCGATGCTGATTTTCGCGCGGTACAATCCCTCCTCGCGCAGAGCATCGCGCAGGCGGCCCTCGGCGTCCTTGAGGTCCTGCTCATGGTAGGTTTGCCCCAGAGAGAGCTGCATGGCGGCAACCGCGGAAGCTTCGGTGGGCGGGGGCTTGAGTCCGTTGACGAGGATCTGGCTGAAATAGAGGTTTTCGCGGACAACGAAATCCAGCCGTACACCCCCACCTTCGGGAAAGACCACGGCGCGCAAGTCCGCATAATCCCCGGTTTGATAGAGCGTGCGGAGACTGGCGGCCACCTGCGCGGGTTGCAACGGCTCGCCAAGTTGCACCGCAAGACCCTGGGGCTGGGCCAGCAGCACTTTGCCGTCTTCCGCAACCACACGTACGCCGATGATTTTCGGTTCAGCTGGTTTGCTGACGTGGGATTCTTCGTTGGTTTGGGCGTGCGCCCGTACTCCCCCCAGGATCGCTCCCAGGAGGACAATTGCCCGCAACCCATTGCTCCAGCGGCAGTTCATGCGTTCTATCAGTCAGACGAAAGGTAGCACAGGTGCGTTGCCTCCGCCGCTCGCTTTGGCGCTATGATGAAGAGGAAAAGAAACCTGCAGTGCTGGGATTCTATTTTACGTGACTCCACCACTCAACGAGAAGTACTCCCGTCAAATGTTGTTTACGGGTATCGGGCCGGAAGGACAGGAGCGTCTGCTGGCCTCCAGCGCTGTTATTGTGGGTTGCGGAGCCATTGGCGCTGCGGTGGCCAACCTGTTGGTGCGCGCTGGTGTGGGGCGCATTCGTATCCTGGACCGGGATTTCGTGGAGCCTTCCAACCTGCAGCGGCAGATTCTCTTCGATGAAGCGGACGCCCGGGAAGCGCTGCCCAAGGCGGTCGCGGCCGAACGCAAGCTGCGGGCGCTGAATTCAGATATCCAGATTGAAGGAGTGGTGGCAGACCTCAATTCGCGGAATGCGCGTGAGCTGCTCTCCGGATTTCCGCTGATCCTGGACGGCACGGACAACTTTGAAACGCGCTTTCTGATGAACGATTACGCCGTTCAATCCGGAACACCTTGGATCTATGCCGCGGCGGTGGCCAGTTACGGGCTGACATTGACGATTCGGCCGCAACAAACCGCCTGTCTCGCGTGCTTGCTGGAGTCTGGAGGCGCACTAGGGCTGGAAGAAACCTGCGACACCATTGGGGTTCTCGGGCCAATCGTGAATCTGATTGCATCGCTGGAAGCGGCCGAGGCGCTGAAGCTGCTTTCCGGAAACGCGAACAGCCTGCACGGGCGCCTGATGTCCTGCGATGTATGGAGCGGACGCTTGCAATCGATACAGCCGGAGCGCAATCCGGAGTGCCGCACGTGCGCCCGGCGCGAATATCCGTACCTCGATGGTCAGGCTCAGCCGCATATCACCATGTGCGGGCGTGACTCGGTGCAAATTCATGAGCGGGGGCGCACATTGGATCTGCCGGCGCTGCAACAGCGGCTCGCTTCCACGATTCCGGGAGTGCGCCAGAACGGATTTCTGCTGCGTTTCCAGGTGGCTCCATACGAGATGACCATCTTCAGCGACGGCCGCGCGATTCTGAAAGGCACGAAAGATCCCGCCATCGCGCGTTCGCTTTACGCCAAATATATTGGTGCTTAAGTTCTGCTAGCGGAAGATGCCGCTGCGGCCGGCCGGGGTGCGCATCGAAGCGCGGTCGAGGTTCTCCCGCAGGTTCATTAGCGTCAAAAAGGTGCTTAAAACGCGGGCTTTGAGGTCGTCGGTCAAATGCAGGCCGCTGGTGGCCACGCGCGCCAGGGATTCCCCGTTGGTGGTGATGAATTTCATGATATCCCGCTGGCGTTCCTGCGCGGTATTGCCGAGGGCGGTTTCGCGGCGCATCTCGGCGCAACTTGCCTCAAGCGAAAGCGTGAAATGCAGAATGCAGAGTTTCATTTCAGCCAGCGCGGCTGGCACGTCATGTTTGCATCCGGCGATGTGGCAAGTGTCAGTCATGGCCCGAAAAGGGTGATTGCTGATTCGTAACATTCTTGGAGCCGAAAATCCAGCATCATCTCAGCTTTGCGGCGTATGAAGTAGCTGCCCTTTTGGAACAGTCCTGCCCGTTGGGCCAGTCCGCTGGCTTTTGCCGACGGTTGGCTGCGGCTTTTCCTGGGTAAATTTTACAAAAATGTTTGACAGCCCCGGCCTTGCGACTGTATAAATATACAGTAGACTGTATATTCGATATGGCCGCGACAAAAACATACCGGCACGGACAAATCCTGCGGCTCGTTTCCAACGAGCGCATCGCCAACCAGGAAGATTTGCGCCGCCGCCTGGCCCAACAACGGCTGCGGGTCACGCAAGCGACGCTTTCGCGCGATCTCCATGAGCTGAACCTCTTTAAGACCGCTGAAGGCTATAAGACCGGCACGGTTTCGCTGGACGAAGCCGTGGCCGTTGCTCCGCTGACGCGGGCGCTGCGCGAATTTCTGCTGGACATCCGCCCGGCGGAAAACCTGCTGGTGTTGAAGACTCCGCCTAGCGGCGCACAGCCGCTTGCCGCGGCTGTGGATGCAGCCAAGTTTCCGGAAATCGCCGGCACCATCGCCGGAGACGACACCGTCCTGATCATTACCCCCAACCGCAAAACGCGGGAATCCCTCCAGAAAAAAATCGAAACGCAGGTGAAATGAGGGATCCCCGCAGCATTGCCGTCATTGGTGTCACTGGCTACACCGGGTTTGAGCTGGCCACGCTATTGCTGCGCCATCCCGGAATTGCCAAGCCCACCTTTTATGTGCGCGAAACCAACGGGGCTCGTTGCCTTTCGGAGATGTTCCCCCAGTTGCGCGGATGGGGTGAGGCGCCCTTGAAGCCCCTTTCGGTCGAAAACGTTATCGGCAGCAGCGCAAGTACGGCATTTTTGGCGACGCCGCATGAGGTCTCCGCGGAACTCGCTCCCAAGCTTCTGGATGCCGGGCTGCGCGTGATTGACTTGAGCGGCGCCTTCCGCTTCGCTTCGGCCGACACCTATTCCGCCTGGTACAAGTTGCCGACGCCGCACGCATCCCGGCTGAGCGAAGCGGTCTACGGCTTGCCGGAGCTCTATGCCGACCAGATCAAGTCGGCCAAGCTGATCGCCAACCCTGGATGTTATGCGACGAGCGTGATTCTGGCCTTGCGGCCGCTGCAGCAGGCCGAATTGCTGGCCGCCGGGCATACGGTTATTTGCGATTGCAAGTCCGGCGCCAGCGGCGCGGGCAAGGAACTCCGCCGCGACCTGCATTTCGTGGAAGTGGATGGGAATTTCCGGGCTTACAACATGTTTACCCATCGGCACACGCCGGAGATTCTGGAACACACCGGGCTGCCGGAATCGCAACTGGTGTTCTCCACCCACTTGCTCCCGATTCCGCGCGGCATCTTCTCCTCGATTTACGTGAAGCTTGCGAAATCGCAAACGCCGCAGGAGATCGAGGCGCTGTACCGAAAATTTTACGCAGGGCATTCATTGATGCGGATTCATTCTGCAGGAACGCTGCCGGAGGTGCAGCACATTATCAAAACCAACTTCTGTGACATCGGATTTGCGCTGCATGCGGACGGGAAGCGCCTGGTGGTCGTCTCCTGTCTGGACAATCTTGGCAAGGGCGCGGCGGGTCAGGCCGTCCAGAACCTGAATCTGACGCTGGGGCTCGAGGAAGGGACGGGGTTGCTATGAGAATCGTAATCAAATTCGCCGGCGCGCTGCTGGAAGATCCTGCGACGGTGCGGACGCTCGCGCAGCAAATCGCCGCGCTGGCCCGGCAGAAGCACGAAATCCTGGTGGTCCATGGCGGCGGCCGCATTTTCACCGCGACCCTGAAGCGCATGGGGATTGAAAGCAAATTTGTGGGTGGCCTGCGGGTCACGGACAAGGAAACACGGGATGCGGCGGTGATGGTTTTCGCCGGGCTGCTTAATAAGCAGATCTCCGCGGCTATAACGGCGGAGGGACAAGCGGCGGTGGGCATCTGCGCAACCGATGCCGCGTGTTTTTCCGCTGCGCCGCTGGTGCACAACGATGTGGAGGGTGGCCTTGGCTATGTCGGCTACCTGACCAGCGTCAATGTCCGCTTCCTCGAATCGTTGTGGCAGGCGAAACTCCTTCCCGTTGCGGCTTGCCTGGGGCTTGGCGCTGACAACGAACTGTACAACATCAACGCCGACCACATGGCCGCGGCTTGCGCGGAGTTCGTCGTAGCCGACCATCTGATCTATCTGACCGACGTTGCCGGTGTGCTGGATGGAGAAAAGGTCCTCTCCGCCATCTCTTGCGAGGAAATCGATCAACTGATTCACTCGCACGTGGTTTCCGGAGGGATGATCCTGAAACTTGAGGCCGCCAAGCGCGCGTTACAGTCGGGAGTCAGCGAAGTACACATCGTGGGTGGCAATTCCGCCTCTGCGGCGTTGTCTCCCAGCCGTTTTGCGACCGCACGCACGAAGAATGCATTGCCAGAGCTTCCAGGTACCCGGGTGTTTCGGGAGTTTGCTTCCGCTGGGCATACCGTCAGCGCGACTGTTTAATTCCAGGAGAAATCGGAGAAAGAGATGACTACGACCATCACGCTTCCTGTTGCCGTAACCAAGGACCTCCTCACCGGAGCCGAATGGAGTCCCGCTGACGTCCGCGACCTGTTGCAGCGAACCGCGGATATCAAGGCGCGCCCTTCGCGATATGCCAATACGCTGCGCGGCAAGCACATCGCGCTGATTTTTGAAAAGCCATCGTTGCGCACCAGGGTCACGTTTGAGGTGGGCATCCAGAGCATGGGCGGGTTTGTGGTGTTCCTGGATCACACGCAAGCGCGGCTCGGCGAGCGCGAATCGATTCCCGACGTCGCGCGGAACCTGCAATGCTGGGTCCAGGGCATCGTGGCGCGCGTGTACGAGCAGCGCGTGCTCAACGAGATGGCGGAGAACATCAGCATTCCGGTGATCAATGCGCTCTCCGACAAATTTCATCCCTGCCAGGCGTTGGCAGATTATTTCACTCTCGAAGAAAAATTTGGTTCGCTGAAGGGATTGAAGCTGGCGTATGTCGGCGACGGCAACAATGTGTGCAATTCGCTGATCTTCCTGGCCGCGCGTCTGGGCGTGAACCTGCGCATCGCCACGCCGGCAAGCTACGCCCCGGCGCAAGATGTCCTGGCCGACGCCAAGCGCGTTGCGAAAGAGACTCGCGCGAAGATTGAGCTGTTCGCCAATCCAGCGGAAGCAGTGGATGGCGCGCAGGCGGTGTACACCGATTCGTGGACCAGCATGGGCTTTGAGGCGGAGGAAAAGATGCGCCGCCAGGTTTTCAAGCCGTACCAGGTCAATCGCAAGCTGATGGAGCAGGCCGCGGAGGGCGCCCTGTTTATGCACTGTCTTCCGGCGCATCGCGGTCAGGAAGTCACCGATGAAGTGCTGGATGGCTCCACTTCTGTAGTGTTACAGCAGTCTGAAAATCGCATGTACGTGCAAAAGGCCATTCTGCACGCTTTGTTTACTTGATATCGTGTTTTATCACCCAGGAGAGAGCAGAAAGTGAAACCCCAAACGCAGAAACCCAAAAAAGTTGTGCTCGCCTACTCAGGCGGGCTGGATACTTCCATCATTATTCCGTGGTTGCGCGAGAATTATGGTTGCGAAGTCATTGCCATGATCGGCGACGTCGGCCAACAGGAAGATCTGGAGGCCGCCCGGAAGAAGGCGCTGGCCACCGGCGCAACCTCCGCTCACATCGAAGACTTGCGCGAAGAATTCATACGCAATTACATCTGGCCGACGCTGCGAGCCGGCGCCGTTTACGAACACACTTACCTGCTGGGCACCTCGATGGCGCGCCCGGTGATCGCCAAGCGACAGGCGGAGCTTGCTCTGCAACTTGGAGCGGACGGGCTTTCCCACGGCTGCACCGGCAAGGGCAACGATCAGGTCCGCTTCGAATTGGCATACAAGGCCATCGCGCCGAACGTGCAGATCATTGCGCCTTGGCGCGAGTGGGACATTGATTCGCGCGAAGACGCCATCGCCTACGCCGAAAAACACAAAGTCCCCGTGGAGCAGAGCAAGAAGAACATTTACAGCCGCGACCGCAACATCTGGCACCTCAGCCACGAAGGGGGAGAGTTGGAAGATCCCGCCAACGCGCCGAACGAGGCCATGTGGCAATGGGTTGTTTCGCCGGAGAAGGCTCCGGACAAAGCGGAGGAAGTCGAGATCGGCTTTGAATCCGGCACGCCGGTTTCCGTGAATGGCAAGAAGCTAGGCCCGATCGAGCTGCTGAACAGTTTGAACGAAATTGCCGCCAAGCACGGCATAGGCCGAACGGATCTGGTGGAGAACCGCCTGGTGGGCATGAAATCGCGCGGCGCGTATGAAACTCCGGGCGGAACGTTGCTGGTTACCGCGCACCAGGAACTGGAACGCCTTACCGTTGACAGGGAAACCGCGCACTTTCAGCAGGCGCTTTCGGTCCGCTATGCCGAACTGGTCTATAACGGTCTGTGGTTCTCCCCCCTGCGCGAGGCGCTGGATGGTTTCTTCAACGTGGCGCAGCAGCGCGTCACTGGCTCTGTCGGCCTGAAACTCTGGAAGGGCACGCTCAACGTCACCAAGCGGCTCTCGCCGTATTCGCTCTACCGCGCGGACCTCGCCAGCTTCACCATGGGCCGCTACAATCCGAAGGACGCGGAAGGCTTCATCAACCTGTTTGCCTTGCCGGTCACCGTGCGACCGAAAGCCAAAGCCGAAGGCAGCAAGTCGTAGGCATAGTTTTCAGTTCTAAGTTCTCAGTTTTCAGTTAAGACTCCAGCAAAGCGCTCGCTTCCGCTGGCAGCCTAACGAGGGCAAGGACTGAAAGTTAGCTTCCGATTGACTGAAAACTGATTACTGAATACTGAGAACTTTTCCATGTCCGAACGCAAAGACGATCGACTCTGGGGTGGCCGCTTCGAACATGCGCCGGACGCGCAGTTCGACGCGTTTCAGCGATCCTTTGGGTTTGACCGCCGGCTGCTTCCTTATGAGATTGCCGTGGATCGCGCTTGGTCCAAGGCCTTGCAGGGCGTCGGCATTTTCACGGAAACGGAAGTGCGGCAGACGCTTGCGGCCCTCGACAAGATTACCGCGCGGGCGCAGACGGATATTGCCTGGCTGGATTCCTCGACCGTGGAAGATGTCCACCAGTTCGTCGAGAATGCCCTGGTTGAGGAACTCGGAGCACTCGGTTGGAAATTGCACACCGGCCGCAGCCGCAACGAGCTTGTCGCTACCGATTTTCGGTTGTATGTCATCGACGCCACATCCGATATCAGGAGGGCATTGTTGGCCCTGCTGAATGGCTTTCTGATGCAAGCGAAGGCCAACCTGAAAGTTCCCATGGCGGGCATGACCCACATGCAACACGCCCAGCCGATTCTGCTCTCGCATTTTTTGATGGCTCACGCCGAAGCCCTTTCACGTGACCTGACGCGCCTTCAGAACGCTGCTGCAAGCGCGGATGCGTGCCCAATGGGCTCGGGCGCGCTGGCGGGTTGCTCTTTTCCGATTGATCGCACGTCTTTGGCCAAAGAGCTCGGTTTTTCCCGCATCACGGCCAACAGTTTGGACGCGGTCAGCGATCGCGACTTCGCGCTCGACTTTCTTTATGCGCTCGCCGGCATCGCCACCCATCTTTCACGGCTTGCGGAAGACTTTGTCCTCTTCGCGTCGCAGGAATTTTCCTACGTCCTTCTGCCCGACGAGTTTTCCACCGGCAGCAGCCTGATGCCCCAGAAGAAGAATCCCGACGCGTGGGAACTTTTGCGCGGAAAGACCGGGCGCATCACCGCGGCGCTCTTTAGCCTGTTCACCACGCTGAAAGGTTTGCCGTCGAGCTATCAGCGCGACCTGCAGGAAGATAAGGAAGCGCTGTTCGCCGCTCACGATCAGATGGAAGACATGCTTTGGGTGGCTCACGGCGCATTGGTCGCCACGAAGTTCCGCGAAGAGCGGCTCCGCGCGGCAGCTTCGAATCCCGCTCTTTTTGCCACGGACGCCGCCGATTATCTGGTCCATCGTGGCGTGCCCTTTCGCCAGGCGCATGATCTCGTCGGCAAGGTTCTTCGCGAAGCGGAGAAACAGGGAAGGCCATGGACGCAACTTTCCCTCGAAGGCGTCCAGCGAATCTCGCCACTTTTTGAGAAGGATTTCCTGCAAGGCCCTTCCGTCGAAAGCGCCATCGCTTCCAAGGTTGTTTCTGGAGGCACGGCGGAAGATTCGGTACGTGCTGCCATCGCGCAGCTGGAATTAAAACTCAAACAAATGGAGAACAAGCCATGAGCCTTACGTCCAGCATCTTTACGCTGCAAAACATATCCAGGCGGACGGAGGTCCGGAGGTCCCTTCCGTGAGCGGCACCGCCGGCCCGCGGAACCTGATTCCATGACCCAAGTCCTCACCGAAGCCGCTTTGCCGCGTGGATTCCGCTTTTCAGCCACCGCGTGCGGCCTGAAGAAAACTGGCGCGCTGGACCTCGCTTTGCTCTTAAGTGACGTTCCCGCTTCCGCCGCTGCCGTGTTCACAAAAAACCTGGTGGTCGCCGCGCCGGTGGTGGTTTCGAAAGCGAATCTGCGCTCATCGAAGGGCCGAATGCGCGGTGTGATCGTGAATGCCGGCAATGCCAATTGCGCGACGGGTGAAGTGGGCTACGCCGCGTCCGTAAGAACGGTGGAAGAAACCGCGCGGCGGCTCCGCTGCCAACCGCAGGAACTTTTTGTTTGCTCCACCGGCGTCATCGGCGTCCCCCTGCCGATTGAAAAGATTCTACGAGCGCTACCAGGAATCGTGCAGAACCGGCGGCCTTCGGCGCGCTCCTTCGCGGAGTTGTCCCTGGCGATTTGCACCACAGACACCCGGCCGAAGACCGCTTCGGTTACGTTCAAGATGGCGGGCAAACGCGTTCATCTGGTCGGCTGCGCGAAGGGCGCAGGCATGATTCATCCAAACATGGCCACCACGCTCGCTTTCGTGGCGACGGATGCAAATATTTCACCTTCGCTGCTGCAAAGAACCCTGCGAGAAGTAACTCAGCTCACCTTCAACTCCATCAGCATTGATGGCGACACTTCGACCAATGACACGCTGCTGGTGCTGGCGAACGGGGAGTCCGGCGCGCCGGCGATTAAGGCGAATTCGAGCGCGCATCGGTCTTTTAAGAAGGCGCTGGAAGAAATTTGCCATTCGCTGGCTCTGCAAATCGTCGCAGATGGTGAAGGGGCGCAGCGGGTCATCGAAATTGCGGTGCGTGGAGCGAAAACAGAGTCGGCCGCGCGGCAGATCGCACGAACGATTGCCACGTCACCGCTCGTGAAGACAGCTTTTGCGGGCGGCGATCCCAACTGGGGCCGCATTTTCGCCGCCGCGGGCCGCTCGGGAGTGAAATTCAATCCAGATCTGGTAGATATCCAGATGGCCGGCATCCCGGTTCTGCGCCGTGGCGAGCCGCTGGATTTCAACGAGCGCGCGGCGAGCAATCGCCTACTCGAAAAGCATGTCCACATTGTGATGGACCTGCATGCGGGGCGCGCTGCGGCGAGCTACTGGACTTGCGATTTCACCGCGGAATACGTGCGTATTAACGCGAGTTACCGGACGTGATCTAGGCTTTCCACTGCCAGCCGGCAAACTGTTCGCGCAGGGCGGTCTTCTTGAATTTGCCGACGCTCGTCCGTGGAATCGCAGCCATAAAAACGAATGCATCCGGCAGTTGCCAAGTGGCGAAAGTCTTCCCCAGAAATTCGCGCAATTCGTGTTCGCTGGCGTTGGCACCGTCTCTCAGAACCACCGCGGCCAGCGGGCGCTCCTGCCACTTCGGGTGCGGCAAGCCAATGACGCAGGCTTCCTTGACCGCCGGATGGCCCATCAGTGTGTTTTCGAGATCCACGGAACTGATCCATTCGCCGCCCGATTTCACCAGATCTTTAGCCCGGTCAACCAGCCGGATGTATCCCTCGTCGTCAATCGTTGCAATGTCGCCGGTGCGGAACCAGCCATCGTCGCTCCACCGTCTGGCCTGATCGGGGGCATCGTAGTAACTCGCCGCGATCCACGGCCCGCGCACTTCGAGTTCCCCCGCCGTTTCTCCGTCACACGGAGCCACGGCGCCTTCCTTCACGATACGGACTTCCACAAATGGCGCAGGCCAACCCTGCTTGGCGCGCATTTCGTATTTTTTCTCGTCTGGCCAATCCATCATGTGCGGTTTCAGCGAACCGCCGGTGCCCACGGGCGCGGTTTCCGTCATGCCCCACAAATGCTTGACTTCAATGCCGAACCGGTCCAAGCGGCGAATCAGATCCACGGGAGGCGCAGAGCCTCCACAGGCAGCCATTATCCGATTGGGAAGTTTCCAGCGCGTGGGATTTTTTTCAAGTTCTGCCAGAACGCCCGCCCAAATCGTGGGCACACCGCAGGCCTTGTTCACCTTTTCCTCCGCCATCAGGTTCAACAGGTTTTCGCCGTCCAGATGCGGCCCGGGCAGCACCTGCTTGACTCCCAGCATGGCGGCGGCAAACGGAATGCCCCAGGCATTGGCATGAAACATCGGCACCATCGGCAAAATTGTGTCTTTGTTGCCGAGACCGAAGACTTCTTCGAGACCCAAACTAAAGGAATGCAAGACCAGCGCACGGTGAGAGTAAATGACGCCTTTCGAACACCCAGTCGTTCCCGAGGTGTAGCACATCGCGGCGCCCTGGTTTTCGTCCATTGGGGGGTACGAAAAATCATCCTTCTCATCGGCCAAAAGTTCCTCGTAGTTGAGGAAACCTTCGGGGACGCTGGCAAAACCGAAGGGAACGACAATCACCCGCTCGAAGGAAACCTCTGCCGCGAATTTCTCGTACAGGGGGAGCAACACATCATCCACCAGCAGGAAGCGGTCCTGCGCGTGGCGTGCGATGGCGGCGATTTCCTGTGAATGAAGGCGCAAATTCAGGGTGTGCAGGATGCCGCCGGCACACGGCACTCCCCAGAAGGCTTCCAGGTGGCCGGAATGATTCCACATGAGGGAAGCCACGCGCTCGCCGCTGCGCAATCCAAGCTGCTGAAGAGCAGCTGCCAGCCGCCGCGAGCGCTTGTAGAACTCTCCATACGTGGTGCGCACCACGGAGCAGTCCGGTTTGCGAGAAATAATTTCGACGCGCGGAAAAAGCTTTCCAGCGCGCTCCAACATAGTCGGCAGGGTCAGCGGAAAACCCATCATGGTGCCAAATGTTGGCATGGACTTTCTCCGGAATCTCGCACGCGCATCCTATCACTTTTCCAAGCGGGGCGGCCTATGCGCGGCTTTGGCCGGCATAGGCTGCAAAACTTTTTCAGGTTGCAAAAGATGTCAATTTTCGAGAGTATCTCGGGGACCACTGGACCACCCCGCCCGTGCGGCACGCCCCCCGGTTTGCCCCTTGGCGGTATTGGTTTCTCAGTGCGCTCCGCAATCGTGGTTAGGTTCCGGACAGAAGGAGTCCGCAGGTGAAGAAGCTTTACGTCGGTAATCTCCCTTTCTCTGCATCCGAAGAGCAGCTGCAGGAGTGGTTTGGACAGGTTGGCGTGAACCCGTCGGCGATCAATTTGATTCGCGATCGCTTCACGGGCCAGTCACGCGGTTTTGCTTTCATCGAAATCACCAATGATGAAGAAGCGGATCGCGCGGTCGCCAATCTTAACGGTCAAAATTTCGGTGGCCGGAACCTGGTGGTGAACGAAGCGCGTCCGCAAACCGAGCGTTCGGGTGGCGGTGGTGGCGGAGGCCGTGGCGGCTACGGCGGCGGCGGTGGTGGTGGGCGCGGTGGCGATCGCGGGGGCCGTGGCGGTGGTGGCGGAGGCCGTGGCGGTGATCGCGGTGGCGATCGCGGTGATCGCGGCAATCGCTGGTAATTTTCCCCTTTTGTCATCAAGTTGTACTTTGACTTTGGGTGCACTATTTCTGCGTCCGAAGTCTTTTGTTTTTTCCTTTCACGCCCGCAAATCGAAAATTCACAGCCCTCCGGAATTTTTTCTAGCTAACCCCTGTCCTTCCGTGTAGTATCCCGGCCAATTGGCTGGGGGCTGCTGCCCTTGCGAACTTTGCAGCCCGGGTCACCCGTTTTCGGCGCTCCGCTGTTCTTCGCTCCGGGCCGTCGAAACATTCGGCGGGTTGACGGGTTTGATACACAAGGCCAAGAATCTCTTTCATTCGCTTTGGCTTGGGATATACCAAGAGGTACTTGCTCGAGTTTGACGAGCGAGTTTGGGATGTCAGCCGGCCAGGTGTGAGAGAACCTTACTCACCCCGGCCGCATCCAACTGGGGAAAACGAATTGAATCAACCGATGAATACCTGGCACAAACGCGATTGGAAGCAGTTCTACGAACTGGCGCGGCGCCCCTGGCAACGCCATCGCCCGCCGCGGCCCGTGTATCCTTCCGGATTTAACCGCGTGCTGCCGGCCGCGGGTTTCAGCCTCTCCGAATTGGACGACGCCGGCGTGGACCTAGATCTCGCCGAAAGCCTCGGCCTCCCCGTGGACGCCGGGCGCATCGGAGCCTACGGCCCAAACGTCACCGTGCTGCGCGACTTCGTGCGCTCTTCCCGCCAACCGCTTTAGCTCTAACGTCGCGCGCTTGCTTGTAGCGCAGAATTCTCGAGTGCATTTTCCAGTCGGTCCAATTCCTCCTGGAGCCGATCCCATTTGGCCTGTTCCGTTCGTAACTCAGCTTCCAACCCGACCTGCTTTAATCGAAGCTCTTGCTCTTCGGGACCCCATTCTTCCAGGCCCACTTTGAAGTTAGAAATGGCATCGTCAAACTGCTTGCGATGCTGTTCATTCTCGGCACGGTCCTTCATCTCCTCGAATCGCTTGATCTGTTCGGTCTGATATTTCACTCGAGACTCCATCTGGGAGAATTCATTCCTGGCATTTTCCAGGCGTTCTGAGGCGCGTTCGACCACAGCCGCCTGTGCGTGCAGCCGGTAAATGACGATTTGCACTTTTCGCGCGGCAACCGCGGCGATCTGCAAGTCTTGCCGCAATTGACGAATCTCGGATAAAACCGCTTGCATCGTTTGCTTTTCAGAGTCGGTGGTTTGACTGGGTGCAGACGGACAAAAGGAGAGAAGAGAAAAGACAAGGAAAGTTGCTCGAAGCATAGGCACCTCTCCGGGAACTATATATTGGACACCTGGAAATGCCGCTGGTGCCTGAATCTTGAAAGAAACCGCGCCTCCACCGGCGCTAAAGAGTGCTCCGCCGCTTCCTGGACTCCTCCTGGCAGTCACCTTAGGCCGCCCCGCCTTCCTGTAGTAAGCTCTCCACTCGATAAAAGCGAGGTACTGCATGAAGCATCTGGTCCTGACGGTGTTCTTGCTCCTGCCCTTTCCCGCAGCGATTTCCACTCCCGATTACTCCATTTACGCCATTCGCTACGCCGATTCGCCTGGCGATTCGGTGGCCGACCTGGTTATGGGTGCGCCGAAGGGCGAGAAAATCGACACCATCTTTGCTATCTGGCTTATCCGCGGGGGTGGCCGGAACATTCTTTTCGACAGCGGATTTCATCGCGAGCGGTGGTTCAAGGAATGGCCGATCAAGAACTACCTGCGACCCGACGAAGCAGTGAAGCTTGCGGGCGTCCAACCGGAAGAAGTCACCGACATTGTCATCAGTCACGCGCACTGGGACCACATCGGCGGCATAGATTTATTTCCGAAAGCCACTGTCTGGATACAAAAAGAAGAGTTTCGCTATTACACCGGAGAAGCCTGGCAACCCGGCGGGGATAACGGCGGGATCGACCCGGAAGACGTCCAAGCCCTGGTGCGCCTGAACACGGAGGGACGTGTGCGGCTGGTTGATGGGGACAACGTCGAGATTTTTCCCGGAATCCGCGCGTATACCGGCGGTCACCACACTTACGCTTCGCAATATCTTCTGGTGGAAGGCTCGCCGCGCTTCGTCCTGGCGTCCGACAATGCGTATCTATACCGCAATCTGGAAACTCACATGGCCAGTGCGACCTTCACCGATGCGGATCACGCGGCAAACATCAAGAACCAGGAGAAGATGGTGCAACTTGCCGGCTCGGTGGACCGGGTCATCCCGGGTCACGACGCCCTGCAGTTCCAAAAGTACCCCACGCAAGGCCGAGTAGCGTTTCTGAAATCGGCAAAATAGACGCATTTGTAAGGCCGGTGGATTCCGCGTAAAATCAAGGCTTCGGACACCTCGAATGGCCACCCCTTTCAACATCATTTCGAATGGCGCAACTCCCGAGATTCCGTCACCGGAGGCGCACCCGCGCCCGGACTGGCTGCGCGTCAAGTTCTTTGGCGGGGAGCGTTATCAGAACCTGAAGCGCATCATGCGCACTCTGGATCTGCACACCGTCTGCGAATCCGCGCGCTGCCCCAACATGGGCGAGTGCTGGGATCACGGTACGGCCACATTCATGATCCTGGGAGATATCTGCACGCGCGCGTGCGGCTTCTGCGCCGTGCCCTCGGGTAAGCCGGTTGGCCCTCCAGACGAGGAAGAGCCGTTCCGCGTGGCCGAGGCGGTCGCCTCAATGGGCCTGCGCTATGCCGTGGTCACCAGTGTGAATCGCGACGACCAGCCCGATGGCGGCGCGCACATTTTCGCGCGCACCATTCAAGAGATCCGCAAGCGGGTGCCGGACTGCAAAGTGGAAGTGCTGATTCCCGATTTTCGTGGCGACTGGCAAGCGCTGAACATCGTGCTGGCGGTCAAGCCCGACATTTTGAATCACAACACGGAAACCGTGCCACGGCTGTATCGCCAGGTTCGCAAAGGCGCGCTTTACGAGCGCTCCCTGGAACTTCTCCGTCGCGCGAAGGAAACGCATGCCGATGTGCCGACGAAAACTGGCCTGATGCTGGGTCTTGGCGAGGAAAAGAACGAAGTACTTGCAACGATGCAGGATCTTGCCGCCCAGGGCACCGACATTCTCACGCTGGGACAATATCTCCAGCCGACACGGGAGCACCTGCCCGTGGTCCGCTTCGTGCATCCCGACGAATTCGCCGAATACAAACGGCTGGGCGAAACCATGGGCTTCAAACACGTGGAATCCGGCCCGCTGGTCCGCTCCTCTTACCACGCTTTCGACCAGGCCGAATCCGCGATTCGTTGAGTGTTTTCATCCAGGAAGCTAGCCGCAGGATCCTATTTCGGGGCCACTATCGTCCAATCCGTGAACGGCACGGCACGCCCACTAAGCACCACGGTCGGTATCACGTGGTCAAATCCTTTATGATCTTTCGCGGAGTAGTCGATTTTGAGCTGGGGTCCCAATCCCATATCCACATCGTGCAGCGATTCAATCGCCCCGATCAGCCCCTCGCGCGTCAGATCCTTCCCGGCCTTCTTTAAGCCTTCCACCATCACCATCGCGTCGACAAATCCTTCCAGGCTCACAAAACTCGGGCGTACTGTCGGCATATATTTCTGCAGGGTTTTCCGGTAAAGCGTGACGGTCTTGAAGTCGGTCAGGTAATACGGCGGCACCACCTGGGTAATCACTACGCCCTCGGCGTCGGGCCCAGCCGCCTGGATGAGATCGTCGGTGCCCACAAACGAAACGGTCACAAACAGGGGTTTCCAGCCCATGGCATGGGCCTGCTTGATTATGGGCGCGACGGTGTTCGATGGGCCCACCACGATAACGGCTTCGGGTCCGGCCGCTTTCACTTTTTCGATCGCAGCACCGGTCTGGTTGGTTTGCCGGACGTAGGAAGCAGTGGCGATTGGCGCTGCCCCTTCTTTCTGAAGAGCGCTTTGCACGCCGAGGAGAACGGCTCCGCCGAAAGCGTCATCTGGATAGATCACGCCAATTTTGCGGTAGTGCAGGGTCTTCCAGAGCCCGTCAATCTGCTCCTGCGTTTCGTCGGCATACGATGCGCGCACATTGATTACCCAGTGGCGTAGCGGCGAGTAGAGCGTCTGCGCGCCGGTGAACAATCCGATGAGCGGAATTTTGTTGCTCTCCGCAAGCGGCACATATTTGACGGCCGTGGGCGTGCCGACAAAAAACCCCAGGGCAAACACTTTCTGGGCCATCAGTTTGTCCCAGCAAGCCTGGGTTTTCGCGGGATCGTAGCTGTCGTCAGAGGAAACCAGGCGTAGCTTCCGTCCGTTCACTCCGCCTTCCTCATTCACCATTTCAAAGTAGGCTTCCGCACCCGCCACAGTTTCCCGCCCCAGAAAACTGGAAGGTCCTTCAAGGGCGGCGCAAGATCCGATCAAAATCTCCTTCTCTGTAACGCCAGGAGCGGTTTGACCGGCAGATAGGAACGGGCAAGACAGGAATAGGCAGATTGCGATTAGCGAACCATGGATGCAGTTCCAGGTGGGTGTCATGAGTCTCTCCTGAATGATTTCAGGTACCAGGGCCCGGACGCGTTTCTTACTCTACGCCTCGGGTTTCCGGCTACAACAGAATTTGTGGGGAATGCCGTCAATCTACTAGGTGCGATAAGGAACTAGTGAACAGTTCAAACACACCCCTGCGCCATTTCTGGCGCTTTTTCCGGGGGTACTGCAGGCGTGTTCTACTTACTTCGCGGCGGCGGCAGCTTTCTTGGTGGCTTTTGCGGCGGTGGAAGCCTTGCGGCGGCGTTTGGCCTTGGGCGGGGTAGCCGGCGCTTCGCCGATGAGTTCAGCCACAAAAATGCTGGTTACGAAAAGTTTGGGCCCATGATCGTCAAAGTCGATGGCGGTGCGTTCCGGATCCGATGCCGTGACGATTCCCAGGCCGTAAAGTTCATGCTTGATGGTTTGGCCTTCTTGCATTACTTGCACAACTTCCTCCTTAGACCGCTGGCTGGTTTTAGAAACTCTTCTTCTTGGGGAAGAGGAGAGGTTTCCGACCCCTCGGCAACCTCTCCCTTCTGCAGGCTAGAGGCTTGTGACGTTCTCTGCCTGAAGGCCCTTCGGGCCCTTCTTTACTTCGAATTCCACTGCCTGGCCTTCATTCAGAGCCTTATAACCATCCATCTGAATGGCGGAGAAATGAACGAAAACATCTTCTCCGGTCTGGCGTTGGATGAACCCGTAGCCCTTCGAAGCATTGAACCACTTCACTGTTCCTTGTTCCTTCACTGCACGACCTCGATGTTGAAATTGCTTTGCCTCTCTTGGTCGCGGGGTCTGGTCTCCCAAGCACCGAGACAGCCTCCAGCCCGACAAAAAAAGGCTGCGATCTGTTGTCGCAGCCCCCTGAACGAGTCAAAAGGTAGTACAAGAGCAACAAACGCTATGCGTAAGACTATCACAGGAAAGGGCTTACTGTCCATGCCTGTGTTTGGGCACACACCCGCCTATGCCCCGCTGTAAATTGCTGATTTTTCATAATTTAGTTGATTTTAAGCCGCCCGGCAGGCCACCGGGGGACTTGTCTTGCTATTCCAGGGATTCGGGCTCCAGGCTGGCTTGCCCCTCTCCTGTACCCTTCTTTTCCCAATACTTCTTAACCCAGGCTTCCCAACTCTTCCCGGCGGCGGTATCCCGCCCACTAAAGGTCATACCGGCGATCTCGGAGTAGGCGATTTTTATACGTTGATTGGAATCTTTTGGTAAAAGACGCACAAAAGAATTGCTAAGCGTGACCCCGGTCACGCGGTCGAAGATGTAACCTTCGAGTTTGGCCCCGTCTTTGCGTGTAATGGTTACGTCGCCGCGGTAGTCAAAGGCCTTTTCCAGCGCTTCGCGAAGATCATCCTCGTTGGCCAACTCCGGAATCCAACCTTGCAGCCCTTCGTGCGCGAATCCTGGCGCCACTTCCAGTTGATCCGGGTGCACGGTGTGCTCAGGACGGTCAGCATGCCGCGGACCGGTCATGCGCGGGTCTCCTCAAGATTGTTGGCGGGCGCTTCGATCTGAACAAGTGGATTATAGGAATGTACCGGGCGTACCGGCTCGTTGAGCATGCGGTAGGCTTCATCATCTTCGTTTCTGGTGAAGAGGGTGGCCTTGGCGGCCGCGAACAATCCCTTCAGCGAGCCGAAGGTGTAATCCACGCCGGAGGCCTCGTAGCCGCTGTGCACCATGCAGTTGGCGCACTTGGGATTGCCCGATTCCGTGCCAAAGTTAGCCCAGTCGGTGGTTTCCATCAATTCGCTAAATGTTTCGGCGTAGCCGTCCTGCAGCAAATAACACGGCTTCTGCCATCCGAAAATCGAATAAGTCGGCATGCCCCAGGGCGTGCAGCGGAAATCGCGCTTGCCCATGAGGAATTCCAGGAACAGCATGGACTGGTTAAATTGCCAAGTGGGCTTCCGATTGGAGAGGATCGCGCGGAACAGACGGCGGGTTCTGGCGCGGCCCAGAAAATGTTTCTGGTCGGGAGCCTTGTCGTAGGAATAGCCGGGGGAAAGCATCATGCCTTCCACGCCCAATTCCATCATTTCATCGAAGAAGGCGCGCACGCTGTTGGGATCGGCGCCATCGAAGAGCGTGGTGTTCGTGGTCACGCGGAAGCCTCGCTTCAGCGCTTCGCGGACTCCTTCGACCGCTAGGTCAAATCCGCCTTCCCGGCAAACGGAGAAGTCGTGGTGCTCTTTCTGTCCGTCGATGTGGACTGAAAAGGTCAGGTATTTGCTGGGCTTGAAGAGATGCAGCTTTTCCTTGAGCAGCAACGCGTTGGTGCAGAGGTAGATGTACTTCTTGCGGGCAACCAGACCCTCCACGATCTTTTCGATCTGCGAATGCATCAGCGGCTCGCCGCCGGGGATGGAAACCATCGGCGTTCCGCATTCGTCCACGGCTTTGAAGCACTCTTCCGGCGAAAGTTCGCGCTTCAAAACGTGCGCCGGATACTGGATTTTTCCGCAGCCCGCGCAAGCCAGGTTGCACTTGTAGAGCGGCTCCAGCATCAGCACGAGCGGATACTGCTTGCGCCCTTTAATCTTTTGTTTGAGGACGTAACTTGCTACCGTCCACGCTTGGGATATTGGTACAGGCATTCTTTCCCCTGATGAAATTTTCAACTGAAAGTGCGATGCGGGATCCCCAGCCCCCAAGCTCTTATTTTACCCGAGAAGCCTGCCGCTGGTAACCCCTAGATTCTATCGACCTTTCCAAGGGTTCTCTATTCTGATGCAGCGAAAGGTGCTTAGGTGGCACCCGGCGTGCTCCCCGGTCTTTAAATGGCAACCCTTTGGAGTGCGGAAGTAAAGCTCCCGCTTTTACGGATTCAACCAGCTATGATGACCGTGCCGCAAAAAGGCGGCCTATCCGAGATGCCCCGCGCTAATCTCATCTCCCTCTTCAACTCTTTCGCCTCGATGGGCAAAGAAATCGCTGTCGTCGAAACCCGGGGTTACCGTCGGGAAAGGATGACATACGCCGAACTTTCCGCCACTGCTTTGTCCTGGAGTCGAGCACTCGCAGGCCACGGAATCGGGCCTGGCGACCGCGTCCTGCTCTGGGGCCCCAATTCCTCAACTTGGGTGGCCTGTTTCTGGGCCATTCTTTTACGGGGAGCCGTGGCCGTTCCCATGGATTCCGCAGCGAACCCGGAATTTGTCGAGCGCACGATTCTCGACGCGCAGGTGAAACTCATACTTAGGGATCGCCAGCAGCCGGAACTTTCTGTGGGTCCGCCTTCGCTGGTCATCAACGATTTTCGCGGCGTGGTGGCCAGTCCGCAGTCGCCTGCGGAGGCCCAGGCTGTCGGCGACCATGCCGCGCGCAACTCGATTGCCGAAATTCTTTTTACCTCCGGCACCACCAGCGATCCACGCGGCGTGGTGCTGACGCACGGAAACTTTCTGGCCAACCTGGAGCCTCTGGAGACGGGCATCGACGAATATCGCAAGTACGAACGCTGGGTGCATCCGCTGCGCTTTGTTTCGCTGGTGCCGTTGAGTCACGTCTTCGGGCAATTCATGGCCTTGTTTGTTCCACCACTTCTCGGCGCAGCGGTGGTTTTCGAAAATTCGCCGCACCCCTTGGAAATCCTGCGCAGGATCCGGCGTGAGCGCGCCACCGCGCTCATTGCCGTGCCGCGCATGCTGGACGCGGTGCGGAATGCTCTGGAGCAGGAGATCGATGCCCGCGGCTGGCGCGGTTGGTATTCATCGGCTTATGCAGCCGCCGATGGTGAGGCTTTCCTTCGGCGCGTCTGGAGGTTTCGCCGGCTGCACCAGCGGCTGGGCTGGAAATTCTGGGCGTTTATCTCCGGCGGAGCGGCGCTTTCGGCGGAAACCGAAACATTCTTGAAGCGCGTCGGATACGCCGTCGTTCAGGGTTACGGCATGACCGAAACCGCTTCGCTGATCAGCCTGAATCATCCCTTTCGCGCGGCGCAGGGATCCGTCGGCAAAATTCTTCCCGGCCGGGAGTTCCGGCTTGCGGAGGACGGCGAAATCCTGGTGCGCGGCGAAAATGTCGCTTCCGCCTATTGGCAAGGCGGGGCGATGCGGGAAGCGACCCGGGAAAATGACGGTTGGTTGCGGACCGGTGATCTCGGCGAACTGGACGCCCAAGGGAATCTGCGTTTTCGCGGCCGCAAGAAGAGTGTCATCGTCACGCCCGCGGGGCTGAATATCCACCCCGAAGACTTGGAGGCCGCGCTGCGCAAACAACCAGCTATCCGCGACGCGGTGGTCATCCCTCTCGAATCCGGCGGCAACGCGGAACCCTGCGCCGTCCTACTGCTTTCCTCGATAGCGGCTCCTTTTGTAGGGGCCGAGCTTGCTCTGCCCGCTCAAGCCGCGCCGGATGATTTACCCGACTCCGTCGCCCGCACTGCAATCGACGCCGCCAACACCGCGCTTGCCGACTACCAGCGCATCCGCCGCTGGCTGATCTGGCCCGATCCCGATTTTCCCCGCACCCGCACGGGCAAACCGCGTCTCGCCGTAATTGCTGAGGGCGCCGCAAAACTTCTATCGGTTCCAGCGGCCACCGATTCCGAGTCCTTTACCTCCTTTGCTTCCTTAACCTCATTAACTTCCTTTCCCTCCTTACCCTCCTCACTAAAAGACCTCTCCTCCCTCGATCGCGTCGAACTTCTCTCCACTCTCGAGCACCGTTACAACGTCGAACTGAACGAAACCCAGTTTGCCGACGCCCAGACCGCGGCCGACCTTCAGCAGCTTCTGGCCCAACTCACTGCTCGCCGGTCGGACTACGTTTACCCGCGCTGGACGCAACGCGCGCCGATCCGCTTTTTCCGCTTGTTCGTTTATTACGCTTTGACTTGGCCCGCCACGCTCTTTCTCGCTCATCCCAAAATCATTGGGCGAAAGAATCTCGAGTCGCTCCGCGGCCCCGCGCTCTTCGTCGCCAACCACACCACGCGCCGCGCCGACATCGGACTCATTCTCTTCGCTCTGCCCGCCCGATACCGTCATCGGCTGGCAACCGCGATGGGCGGAGAAACACTGCGCGACTTCCGCCATCCTCCCCCCGAGTGGTTCTTCGCCAAACGCTGGCTGTGGCAGCTCGGCTATTTCCTGGTCGTCTCGCTTTTCAACGTCTTCCCGCTTCCGCAACTCTCGGGCTTCCGCGAAAGCTTCCGCTTCGCGGGAGAATCGGCCGACCGCGGCTACAGCATCCTCGTCTTCCCCGAGGGCGTAGTCAACGACCGCGCCACGCCGGAAATGGTGCCGTTCCAACAAGGCATCGGTCTGCTAGCGCAAAACCTGCAAATCCCAATCGTCCCAATGCGCCTCGACGGCGTCTGGCAAATGAAACAAGAACGCCGCCGCCTCGCCCGGTTAAACGAAATCACCATTCGAATCGGCGCGCCAGTCACTTTTCCTTCTGAGACCCCTCCAGCCGTAATCGCCGAGCAACTCCAAGGTTTAGTTCGTTCGCTGTAAACGTTTGTTCTGGTGGGAGGGGGAGGAATATACAAAGACTAAGCGGCGCTTCCTACTTCCATAAACTGGCCTGGACGAATCGATTTGAGGGCTTGGACCGCGGCAGGTAGATGCTCCCGGATATCTTCGTAATCGTTGGAAGCAGTGTGGATAATCAGAATGGAGATCTTGCGGCCCGCCAAGTTCTGCTGGTGTCTTATATTTTTGTCGATGGTAACGAGAACTTCGTACTGCTGTTCTGCTAACGACAGCAACTCACCGTTTTCCTTGCCACTCCAACCTGCACCACCGACCGTTTCACAAACCATCCCCGCAGCCGCGAAGAGAAATTTAATTTTTCTTGGCACGCACTCGTCCAGCGGGAGCTTCATCGAAGGGCTTCAGCTAGACTCATGCGCGCCTCTTCCAGCGCGGCAATCGCTTCGGCGCGCGTTACACTGGGAAAATCCTCGAGAAATTCATTCAGCGTCCGGCCATGCTCGATGTAGTCGGTGAGGGATTTGAACGGTACTCGGGTCCCACGAAAAATGGGCTCGCCGCCTAGTATTCCCGGGTTGCGGACAATCACGCTCGTTAACATACCCATGTATTTCCTTCCTTTCGTGCAAGTTTAGCCCATTTCCTCCGGAACGCGTGCGACAATTCGGCCATCAACCAATCAGGCATCCACCCCCTTCCTCGTTTTTGGCTCTGCTCCCGAATGTGGCAAAATAGGAGTTCTGTAGAAAAGAGCCATGGCCAACCGTACAACCATCGTCCCTGACAAAACCGCGAAGCCTTTCCGGAAAGCGGCATCCTCCAACGGCAACGCCCACGCCGAGCGCGAGCGCATCTTTGCCGCGTTCCGCCGCTGGGGTTTTTACGAAGCCACCCTGGATCCCCTGGGTTTCTTCGCTCCGTTGAAGTTCCCCGATCTCCGGGGCCTCTCCGGCGAATATGCCGAGGAAGCCCGACGCTACTATTGCGGCACCATCGGCGCGGAGTTCGAGCACCTGCCGGAGCCGGAGCGCCGCCGGTGGATCGCAGAACGCATGGAAGGCCCGGAATTCGAGGTCAATCGGGAGAAAATCCTGGAGCGCCTGATCCGCGCTGACCTGTTCGAACAGGTGTTGCAGAGCCGCTACCTCGGCAGCAAACGCTTTTCTCTCGAAGGCAACACCTCACTGATCCCGCTGCTCGATTCCATCCTGAACGCCGCGGGCGATTTCGGCGGCGTTGATTCGGTGGTGGCCATGAGCCACCGCGGGCGCCTGAACGTGATGACTCACATCGCCTCCAAGCCCGCCCATGAAGTGGTGGCCGGGTTTGAGGACGTTGATCCCCGCAGCGTGCTGGGCGCGGGCGACGTGAAGTATCACGTTGGCGCCACCGGTGTGTACACCACCTCCGCGGGCAAAAAGATCAACATCCACTTGGTTTCCAATCCCAGCCATCTGGAAGCTGTGGACCCCGTGGCCATGGGCCGCGCGCGCGCCAAGTTGACCCGCCACGGCGCCAAGGGAGCACAACTCGACCGCTCCAAGGAAATGTTCAACAAAGTGTGGGCCATTGTGATGCATGGCGATGCCGCCTTTGCTGGCCAAGGCATCTGGGCGGAAACGCTGAATCTTGCCGACCTCGCCGCCTATACCGTCGGCGGCACCATCCACATCGTCGTCAACAACCTGATCGGTTTCACCACCCGGCCGGTGCAGGAACATTCTTCCCGCTACGCCTCCAGCATCGCGCGCCGCCAGAGCGTGCCTATTTTCCACGTCAACGCCGAGGATCCCGACGCCGTGGTGCGCATCGGGCGGCTGGCCGCGGAATATCGCGCCGAATTTAATTCCGATGTGGTCGTGGATCTGATCGGCTATCGCCGCCACGGGCACAGCGAAGTCGACGACCCCACCATCACCCAGCCGCGGCTCTACGAACGCATCAAGAGCCACCCGCAGCTCTGGAAGATTTACGCCGAACAGACCGGCATCACGGCCGGCGCGCTGGCGGATGCGATCAAGAAGGAATACGAAGAAGAGCAGGTGCTGGCTGGAAAGCTGACGAAGATTCCCCACCTGCGCAAGCTGCCGGATTACTGGACGCCCTACCACTACGGCAAGTACGACTCGAAGTATGAGGTGGACACCGGCCTTTCCGCGGAGACTCTGGGCAAAATCACGGACGGATTGGTGCGCACGCCAGCAGGCTTCCATGTGCACGCGAAAATGGTGAAGCTATTGGAGCAGCGCGCGGAGATGGGCCATGGCAAGCGCGCCATCGATTATGGCTTCGCCGAACTGCTGGCCTATGGTTCGCTGGTGCTGGAAGGGAATCCCGTGCGGCTGACCGGCCAGGATACGCAGCGCGGCACGTTCAACCAACGCCACGCGGTTTTGGTGGACACGCAAACGGAGCTGGAATATCTCCCGCTCGCACATCTTTCGCCAAATCAAGCTTTTTGCGAAGTTCACAACTCCTCGCTCTCCGAAGCCGGCTGCATGGGCTTTGAATATGGCTTCTCGCGCGACTATCCCGAGGCGCTCATTCTCTGGGAAGCGCAGTTCGGCGATTTCGTCAACGGCGCGCAGGTGATCACCGACCAGTTCCTTAGCGCCAGCGAAGACAAGTGGGGCCTGCCCACCGGCCTGGTGCTGCTGTTGCCGCATGGCTACGAGGGCCAGGGCCCGGAACATTCCAGCGCGCGCATCGAGCGATTCATGCAACTCGCCGCCGAAGGCAACATGAACATTTGCCAGCCTTCCACCGCTGCGCAGTATTTTCACCTGCTGCGCAGGCAAGCCCGCCGGCCATGGCGCAAGCCGCTGATTGTTTTTACGCCAAAGAGCATGCTGCGGCACCCGGACGCCAGCTCGCCGCTCGAAGATTTTTCGCGCCCGCGCTTTCAAACGCTGGTTCCGGATACCGAAGTCACCGACGCGCACAGCATCCTCATCGCCAGTGGCAAAGTCGGCCACGAACTGCGCGCCGAACGCCGCCGCCGCAAGGACACCAACACCGCCATCTTTTTTCTCGATCAGCTCTACCCCGTGCCGAAGATGGAAATCGCCGCCGCCATTGACGCGCACCCCAACGCCCGCGAAATCGTTTGGGTTCAGGAAGAGCCCGCCAACATGGGCGCGTTGTTCTACGTTCTGCCGCGCCTCGAACGTATCGCACAGGCCAAGAATCTCCGCGTGCGCACGGTGAAGCGCTCGGCCAGTGCCAGCCCCGCCACGGGCTCCGCCAAGGCTCACGAACTCGAGCAAAAAACCCTGCTCACCCTGGCCTTCGCCACCACCACCAACGCATGAGCGCTCAACCGCGCAGCGCGTTGACTTACGCTGGACGCTGGCCTAACATGCCGTGTCTCTGGACGCGGTCAGCACCTGACAAACTCCCCACCCGAGGAATCCACGGATGAGCGACTGGCAATTTGCGCAGGAAAATCCCGCGGAGCAACTTGCCCAGCTCCACCTTTTTTCAATCATGAAACGCCAGGCCGGCACTGATATTCCCTTTCGCATCACCGTGAAGGAGTTTGCCGCGCCGCCTCCGGGCCAGCGCCTGCGGTTTTTCGCGGAAGCAGACAAGGCAGTGAATCAGAAGACCGCCTCGTTCGTGCCCTGCGGCTGGGGCAACACCGTCTTCAACGCCCTGGTGGATTGCGTGCGCCTGATTCGCCAGTTTCCTTATGAAGGCGAAGAGCCGCCGGCCTCCTCGTAAACACCGGGCAAGCTCTTAAGGTGCAGGTTCGCGATTCCCGTTCGGATGGAGCCAATACTTTGATTCTCGAAATAACCAAAGGGCAGCTGAAAGACGGAATTGCGGTGTTGACGTTGCGCGGCAGCATTCATACCGGCCCGGATTGCCGCCGGGTCGAACAGGAAGTGGAAGATCTTCTGCGCGACAACCACAACCGCGCCATTTTTGACCTCGCCGGCGTCACGCACATCGACAGCTCCGCGATCGGCACCCTGGTGCGCTGCTACTCGCGCTTCAAAAGCGCCGGGGGCATGCTGCGGCTGGCCGGCTGCAACGGCATGATCGACGCGAGCCTGAAGCTCACCAAAGTGGATAAAGTGATTGGAATTTTCCCGAACGCCTCTGCAGCGGCGGAAGATTTCCCACAAGCCAAGCCTCCCGCTTAACAAGCCGCTTATCTAACAGGGACACGCGCAGGATTCTCATTGCGCTGCTCCCTTGCCTTTGTTACGCTCACGCCAATCTTTTCCCGGGAGGATCACCTTCATGGCATTTTGCAAAGTGTGTGGTCAGGACACGGGCACGGCGGCATTCTGTCCCAAGTGCGGTGCAAGCCAATCGGCGGCGGCCGCGCCGGTGCCGGCGCCAATGCCCGCTTCCCCAACCGAAGGCATACAGGAAAACGTCGCCGGCCTGCTCTGCTATCTTTTCGGGTGGCTCACCGGACTTATCTTCCTGCTGATTGACAAGCGTCCCTTCGTGCGATTTCACGCAGTGCAATCGATCGGATTGAACATTGCCATAGTCGTGGTCTACTTCGCGGTGGCATTTGCCTTTGTCATGTTGCACTTTTTGCACATGGGGTTTCTTGCTTTGGCGATCTACCCGCTCCTCGGCTTGGCGATCTTTGGCTTCTGGGTATTCATGATGTACAAGGCGTACCAGCACGAAAAGTTCATGCTGCCCGTCATCGGCAACATCGCCGAGGGCATGGCGGGGAAATAAGAGCTTCGCGTTTAAGCGTGCAGGTAAAAGTAATTGTCTTCGCGGAACAGCCGCACGGGAACACCAAACAGGCGGGATAGCTTTTCGTCGGTCAGCACGGTTTCTTTTGCGCCGTCGGCAAGGACGCGCCCGCCCCGCAATAACACCACCCGCTCAATCTCGGGAATGATTTCCGACACGTGGTGGGTCACCAGCAAAATCCCCAGGCCGGCCCGCGCCAACTCCCTCATGGTGTCCCGGAGTTCCACTTGCCCGGCGATGTCCAGCGCGTTCCCCGGCTCATCAAACAACAGCGTCTGCGGTTCGTGCACCAACGCCCGCGCAATCAGCGTCCGCTTGGCTTCACCGGAGGACATTTCCGCCAAAGGACGTTTCGCAAGATGCGCGATTCCCAACCGCGCGAGCGCCGCCTCCGCGCGTTCTCGATGTTCGGCCAGCGGCTGATGGTTGGGGAAGATGCGCGCGCTGCTGAAGAATCCGGAAAGCACCACATCCAGGCCCGTGGCATCGGTGGTGCAGGCAGACAAGAGGTCCGGGGAAACGATGCCCAACAGGGAACGCAATTCGAAGATATTCCACAGGCTGCGGCCCAGGATTTCGATGCCGGAGTCCTCGCGAGCCAGCGGATAGCACTCCCGTGTCAGCGTTTTGATCAGCGTGGATTTACCGCACCCATTGGGGCCCAGGATGCAGAGATGCTCGCCCTGCTCGATCCGCAAGGACACGTGGTCGAGAGCCAGGTTATCGCCGCGCACCACGGAAATGTTGCGCAGCTCCAGCAGCGCGGCAGCCGGGTTAGCCATGAAAGGTGATGAACCTCATTCCCACAGACAAAGATTATATGGAAAAAGGCGAAAGAAAATAAAAAGGAGGCGAAAACACAAGGTTTCCGCCTCCCGGGGTGGGGTGGTGTTACGATCCAAACCCTTAGCGGGGAACAGCAGCGCCCGCCCTGCCAGGCAGGCCTGCATCTCACTCGCGTTTCGCGACTGCCACCACGAAAGAGACTCACCACCAGAGGGCTTGTCTTTCGGGTTTTCTAACATCGGGAAGTGTAAGTGTCAATCAAAAAAAGGTTGATGCTTCTGGTCCGTCCGGCTGATGCATCCACCAGGCTGCCGGGGATCAACGGTCCAGGATTTCCCGGATCGTGCTGGCCAGGGAAGTGGGTCCATATGGCTTTTGCAGATAGTGGGAGCCCGGCACCTGGGCAACCGCGTTATTCGAATTCTCGGAAAATCCGCTGGTAAAAAGAATTGGCAATCCCGGAATGCGCTGGAGCAGCTGAATCGCCGTCGCCGCTCCTCCCAAATGGGGCATGACTACATCCAGGACAGCCAGCGCGGGGCGCTCCAACTCCGCCAGGCGCAGGGCCTGCTGCCCGTCAGTCGCCGCCAGCACCTGGTAGCCCAGCCGGCTCAGCGATTGCCGCACGAGCTCGCGGATCGAGTCGTGGTCCTCGGCCAGGAGGATGGTTTCCGAACCTTGCAGATTTTTTGCCTTCTTCGGACCGGCCGCTCCCGTCGCGGCCTCCGCGGCCCCGTTTTCCATCACCGGAAGATAGATATGAAACAGGGTGCCTTGCCCGGGCTCGCTGTAGACATGAATAAATCCACCGTGCTGCCGGACGATTCCATAAACCGTGGCCAGCCCCATTCCGGAACCTTTGCCGCGGGGTTTGGTGGTGAAGAAAGGTTCGAAGATGCGTTCCCGCACTTCCGCGCTCATGCCGCAGCCGGTGTCGGCAATGGAAAGCAGCACGTAGGTTCCCGAACCCACGCCGGGATAAAAATGGCAGAAAGAATCGTCCAGAACGATGATTTCCGTCTCAATCTTCAGCAGGCCGCCATCCGGCATGGCATCGCGCGCATTCAGGCAGATGTTCATCAGCACCTGCTCGATTTGCGCCGGGTCGGCCTGCACCGGCTGCAGATTGCCGGCCACCACTTTTATTTCGATATCTTTTCCGATCACCTTGTCGAGAAAGCTCATCAAGTGTTCGACGACGGTATTTAGGAGCAACGGACGGGGTTGCAGGGGCTGCCGGCGGGCGAAGGCGAGGAGTTCCCGGGTGAGTGCGGCGGCGCGGTCCGTCTGCTGGCGAATGTGCGCGAAATATTCAGCGATAAGCGGGTGCTCGCGGCTTTGCTCATAGCCAATTTCTGCCCAGCCGAGAACGGCGCCCAGTACGTTATTGAAATCGTGGGCAATGCCGCCGGCCAGTTGACCGATGGTCTCGAACTTCTGCGCCTGCTGGAGTTGGCTCTCGAGAGCCCGCACCTCGGTCACATCTTCCACAATCCCTTCGATGACGTCCGCCCCGCCGGAATTGGCAAGGCAACGGAGATGCAGCCGCACGGACACAAATCCTCCATCGCGGCGGCGCCATTCGCCCTCCGCTTTTTGCACCATGCCGCGCTCCCTGCAAGCAGCCAGGAGTTGCCCCCAGGTCGCAGGGTATCGAAAAACATCATTCGCGAGGTTCAGTCGCTGTACTTCGAGAAAATTGGAACACGCCAGTATTTTCTGCAGGGTCTCGTTGGCCGAACGAAAGGTCCCGTCGAAATCCACTCTAAAAATTCCATAGATGGCATTCTCAATCAGGTCGCGGGCGTGCGTTCCACTCTCGAGCAGTGCCGCGCGCATTTGGGCAACTTCCCGCAACAGTTTTTGGTCGCTTACGGCCCGTTTCAACGCAAAGGGAAGTCGTGCCAAATGCTCCTTCAAAACGTAATCGGTCGCTCCGAGATTCATGCACTCCGCCGCTGCTTCCTCCTCCGAGGCTCCCGATATCAGCAGGAAGGGTGTCGTCAGCCCAGTGGCGCGCAAGACCTGGAAAGCTTCCAGGGCATCGGCATCCGAGTGCTTCCAGGCCACTAGTATTGCGTCGAATTCCGCGGAGCGCAGTGCGGCTTCAAATTCCGCGTAGCTGCTCACGATGCGGAGAGAACTTTCCAATTTTGCGCCCTGCAACTCGCGCAGAATTCCTTCCCCAGCCGAGGCGTCTTGCTCGAGCAAGAGCAGACGCAGGGCGAGTGCGGAAGATACCGACTTTGTTTGCTCAACGGCAACGGAGCGCATCGCCATAGATCCTTCCCGATAAATTCAAAAGAAGTGAGCGGCAGGCGCGTGGGAATTTCATTTCGTGGCGAAACCTGCACCACGAGAAGAAACTTGCTGCTTACAGAAGGGATATCAGTATTTGTTAGCGAAACGTTGAAGTCAAGAACATATACACGTTTTCACGTTCATTGAGGTTGCTCCGCGCCTTCTCTTCGTCCGAGAAGAAACGCTGCTAGCCCTGCCAGGAGGCCTCCGGCAATTACTACTGCTTCCCACACCAGGCCCGCAGCAAGAACGAGATGGGGTGCTGCCCCAAATGGGGACAGTAGCCCAACTAGCGCTGCTTCCCGGATGCCAATCCCCCCCTGAGTGAGCGGCAAGACCGCAGCCAATTTCGCCAGCGGCCAGGCAAAAAACCAGTCGCGCAACGGCAACACCAGGTCGCAAGATTCCGCGAGCCGCGCCGTTAGCACCAAAAATGTAGATTGAATCGCCGTCCCCAGCAGCCAGGCAAAGAGCAGGATGTGTGGCACCCCAGAAACGGTTCGGAGCGCATGACGCAAGCGTGCCATGCGACGGCGGAAGCGGATCGAGCGGCCTCCAAACAAAGGACGGTACAGCACCAGCGTAAGAAAAAGTAGCACGACGAATCCTACGCTCAGATACAGCAAGCCTCTCAGCGCTTGCGCCTGAATCGTTGCGGGCAGCGCACCAGGAAGCAGCACGATTCCAAGAAGAACGAGTCCCGCCTGTGCGGCCCCGTCCATGAAGCGGTCCGCCACATTGCCGGCCAGCACCGCGGCCGGATTCGGGCTGCGCCGCAAGCCCACCGCCAGGCGAACCGCGTCTCCCCCAATAATCGACGGCAGGAACAGCGTGCCGAACAGGCCTCCCGTGTAGCATTGCGCGCAGGTGCGGAAATCCAACTGCGCGCCCGCGGCATTCACCACCATGCGCCACTTGGCAATGCCCACGGCATGCGCGCAAAGATAACCAAAAAGAATGGCCAGAAATGTGGTGACCGGAACGCGCCGGATCGCTTCCGTCAGCAGGTGCAGCGGAAGAAAGTACAGCAACGCACCGATTACCGCTGCCGCCGCCAGCCAGCGCAGCGCAATCAGCCAGCGCCCGCGGTTGCGATTTTCAGAGTGGTGGACGCCGATCATTCAGCCGCAACAGCCTAGTTGCCAAAAACTTCGTTGATTTTGGCCGCCAACTGGAAATCCAAGTTGCTGATGCCTTTCACGCTGTGGGTGTTAAGGTCAATGACCACCTTGTTCCAGACATTGAACCATTCCGGGTGATGATTCATCGCCTCCGCCACCAGGGCCACCTGGGTCATTTTCCCAAAAGCGGCTACAAAATCCTTGCATTCGAAGGCCCGGTGCAGTTTGCCGTTCACCAGGCTCCAGCCTTTTGCGCTTTGCAAGTGTTGCTGAATTTCCGCGTCGCTCAATTTTTGTGCTGGCATAAACATTCCCTCCCAAATAGGCCCGGCGGCTGGCTCCATTATGCGTGCCACGGCACCTTGCGGCAAGAATTCCAGACGGGAAGTGACGCGCGCGATTGAACGCGTTGGCAATTTCCAGTAGGCTTGATGTTTCGCTTCCAGCGATTTTCCTGGCTGTGCAATGGCTTTCAGCCCTGTGGAACGGAGCAAGTCGTGAAAAAGAAAATTCGTGCGATTCAATATGGAATCGGCCCGATTGGCGCCTCGATTTTGAAACTCATGCGGGAAAAAGAGGCCATTGAAATCATCGGGGCCATTGATAACGATCCGGCGAAAATTGGAAAAGACCTGGGCGAAGTGGTTGGGGCCGCCGACGCTCCCTGGGGTGTGAAGGTTTCCGGAGACGCCAAGGGAGTGTTGGAGCAGTCTGCCGACATCGTCATGCACACCACTTCTTCTTCGCTGCCCAAGGTGATAGATCAATTGCTGGCTTGCATGGACGTGGGCTCCTGTGTGGTTTCCACCTGCGAGGAGCTTTCCTATCCGTACCGCACGCATCCGGAACTCGCCACGCAACTGGACAAATCCGCGAAAGAAAACGGGGTGGCCCTGGTCGGAACCGGCGTGAATCCGGGTTTCGTCATGGACAAACTCGTGATCACCCTGGCGGCGGTTTCGCAACGCGTCGAACACGCCAAAGCGCTGCGCATCGTGGACGCGTCCAAGCGGCGTTTGCCGCTGCAGAAAAAGATCGGCGCAGGCCTCAGCGTGGAAGAATTCCACGCCAGGGTGGCGGAAGGCACCATCAAGCACGTCGGCCTTCCCGAGTCCGTCGCCATGGTCGCCGACAGCCTGGGCCTCCGAGTGGACCAGATCACGGAGACTATCGAACCGAAGGTCGCCACGGAACGCGTGCAAACGGAATTCCTTACCGTCGAACCCGGCCAGGCTGCCGGCGTTCATCAGATTGCGCGCGGACTTTTCGAGGGGAAAGAACTTATCTACATGGAGCTGCAGATGTACGTGGGCGCCAAGGATCCCGCCGATACCGTTGAGCTCACCGGCCAACCCAATATCAGCCTGGTGATCCCGGGCGGCTCGCACGGAGACATCGCCACCGCTTCGGTCGCGGTCAACTCCATTCCATCGATTTTGGAAGCTCCCGCGGGCCTTCGCACTTCGCGCGATCTGGCGATCGGCTTTTTCCCGCCGAAGGGTTACAAATAGAAAAATTCCGCCGGTATCCTGCGGAACGCACAATTCTGCGGACTACTTTTTCCAGAAGCGCATCACTCCGGAGTAGTCCAAGTCCTCTTTCGCTTCGCCTTTAACGTAACTGTACACTTCGCGCGCCGCCGCGGTGGTTGGCAGCGCCACACCCAACTGATTCCCCAGATCGAGCAGCAGCCCCAGATCCTTGTGCATCAGCCGCAACGGAAAACTCGGCTTGTACTCCCCTTTGACCATCAGCGGCGCTTTCACATCCAACACTCCCGACCGCGCCATACTCGCCTGCATCACCTCGATCAGCTGCGCCTCATCCAGGCCGGCTTTTTTCACAATCGCCAGCGCTTCGGCCATCACCCCGACCTGCAGCGCCAGAATCGCGTTCATCGCTAGCTTGATCGTTTGGCCCGCACCATTCGGCCCCAGGTGAAACCATTTCTTTCCCATCACCCCGAGCACCGGCTCGACCGCCCGCAATGTCTCCGCGTCACCGCCGATCATGAACACCAGATTGCCCTCGCGCGCCCCCCAGTCTCCTCCCGTCACTGGCGCATCCAGAAACCGCACGTTGCGCTCGCTGCACACCGCGGCGATCCTCCGCGCCAGTACCGGTGAAATCGTGCTGGAGTCAATGTAGATGCTTCCGGGGCGCAACCCAGCCAGCGCTCCATCGTCTTTGCCCTCGTGCCCCCACAGAATCTCTTCGAGAGCCGGCGGATCGCTGACGATGCTAATAAGGATGTCCGACGCAGCCGCGGCATCGCGAGGAGTTTTTGCTAACTTCGCGCCTGCCGCCACCAGCTCCGATGCGCGTGCCTCCGTGCGGTTCCAGACCGTTACCGTATGACCCGCCTTGAGAAGATTGAAGCTCATTGGGCGCCCCATTAATCCGAGACCAAGGAAACCGATTTTTCTGGAAGGGGTTGCACTACTCATGGAATACCTCCTGGCAAAATCCCGCAGCAAAGGAATCGCGTGGGGGCAGATTGCGCAAAAGAATTGTAGCCGATTCTAGGAATTGCGTGGTTAAGGCGGAGAGTTCAAACGGTTTTGGGGCGGTGTGGGAAACCGATCAAGGGAACTACAGAGGGCGCGGAGTGTCCGGCCACCGCCGCGGAGGCTTGCGGAACTTCCTGGGCTGCGGGTGCTGCGGCTCGCGGAGCAGGTTGCACCTCGGAGTCTCCCAACTCTTCGATGCGATGAATGTATTGGTAGGGGATCTCCCAGCGAAAGTAACTTTTCTTACCGCGTTGCTCCACGTGTTGTTCGAGGAAGATCGAGCGCCCAGAATCCGCCGCGAAAGTGCCGGTAGCAGGCAGAAGAACATCTCCGACACGATATTGTACGGTGACTTTGCGGCCCAAAAACTGAGCAAAAGACGCCATTTCCGCGAGTTTGCGCGGGGAGCACAAGAGGGTCAATAGTACCTATGGTCTGTTACTTCTAAACGTGTGGAAAACCTGCGGAATTGCTCTTCGGCCGGACCACCAGGTCGCCCGCAATCAGCACGCACAGCGCGGACACGAAGCCGAAAGCGAGGACGGCGGCAATGATCGGGGCGACCCAGAGGGGGCGGTGAAACACTCCACGAAGCAGGTGAACCGCTACAAAAGCGCCGAGGATCCCCCCGAACGCACCCACAAGGCGTGTGAATCGTGAAAGTTCCAGCGGCGCATGGCAGGCCGGGCAACTGATCTCATACGAATGCGCCAGCGCCGTGGTCCATGGCACGCGAACAAAACACAAGGGACAAGTGCGTTTTCCCATAAATTTCGCAACCTCTGCGGCTCACCTTATGTCGCACAATCGTAGCACGCTGGCAAATCCCTCAATCGGTTCCGATGTAGTGGCGGGCCTTAAGATCGACCACTACATCTTCACGCCCCTCGCCGCAGGCTTGCGGCTGGTTTTTCCCTTGGTGGCACAGAGTCAGCTGTTCTTCGTGGTGCACAGCAAATCATTGGCTTTGTCGTCGATCCGGCGCAAAATATTCGCCAGCGCAGGTTTCGCGCACCGATTGCAGGAGGCGACTTCATGAGTGAACTTTCCGGTGTGGCGGGTAACGCGTTTGCGAGCGAATATCGCAATCGAGCTGGGGAAGTCCACAAATGGGTGGGTCCACTTTCTGAGGAACAGTTCTGGCGCAATCCGTTTTCCTACGGCAACAGTGCGGGCCACCTGATCCTGCACCTGACCGGCAACCTCAGCTACTACATCGGCGCGCAAATCGCCGGCACCGGCTACGTCCGCCATCGCGATCTGGAATTCAGCGAGTCGCGCAAGCCGACCAAGGCCGAGGTTATGCAAAAGTTCGATGAAACGATTGCCCTGGTGATCGCCACCATCGAAAAACAGCGCGAAGCCGATTGGACCGCGCCTTATTCCGCCGAACGGGAGCCCGACGCCACAAACCGCTTCACGCTCTTTCTCCGCTGCGCCAGTCATCTCTACCATCACGTTGGCCAGATTATCTATTTGAGCCGGGAACTCCGCAGAACCTGAGCGCTACGCTTCCAGCTTGAATCGCGTTGACGCCAGCCGGTACAGCCGCCGCCAAAGCAGCCGGTTGATCAGCACCACGATCACCGCCATGATCAGCGTCGAGGCCAGCAGCAAATCAAATCGCCCCGCATCGCTGGCGCTGCTGATCGTGCTTCCCAACCCCGGCGCTTTCACGATTCTTCCCTGAAAGTGAAAGTATTCCGCAACGATGCTGGCGTTCCAAGCCCCGCCGGACGCGGTCACCATGCCGGTGACCAGATACGGAAAAATCCCCGGCAAAATGAGGTAGCGCCACCGGCCCAGCGAGCCGAACTTAAATATGCTCGCGGCCTCTTTCAAATCCGTGGGAATGGCCATCGCTCCCGCAATTACATTAAAAAGAATGTACCACTGCGTTCCGAGCAGCATCAGCGCCATCGCCGCTATTTCCACCCCTCCCCGCAGGCGAATGAGGACCAGCAAAAGCACTGGAAACAACGCAGTCGCCGGAATGGACGCCGCCAGCTGCACCAGCGGCTGCATGAAGCGCGCGAATCGCGGGCTGAAGCCGATGGCCACACCCACGGGCACCGTCCAAAGCGCCCCCAAAATCAGCGCCAGGTTCACGCGCAAGAACGTCAGCCCCGCGCTGCGAAAAAGCTCGAAGTAATCCTCGCGATGGAGCTGCGCCAGCTCGCCCACCGCCCGGTACACGCCAAACATTACCAGCGCGACGCCCACACCTGCGAAGATCCACCCTATCCACGCGCGCGACCGGGTGGCCGGATTCACCTTCCAAGTCGCCGCCGCACGCTTGGCCCCGCTCGCAAACTTTGCCGTCAGCCATTCCACAAGCGGATGAAGAATTCGCCGGTAAAACCGGATCAAAAAAGACTCTTTGCGAATGAAATTCAGCAGCGAATTTTGCGGGCCCGCCGCGCTTTCCACCTGTTCAAACTTGAATTTGTCGGCCCAGGTGATCACCGGCCGCCAGATAAGCTGGTCCATCAACACAATCACCGCAACCATCGCCCCCAAGCCCCACAGCATGGCGCGCGTGTTTCCATGCCCCGCAGCGGTCTGCAGAAACGAGCCGAGTCCCGGCAACCGGAAATCCTTGTCGCCCAAAACAAACATCTCGCACGCCATCAGGAAAAACCATCCGCCGGCCACCGACATCATGGAATTCCACACCAGCCCGATCGTCGAAAAGGGCAGATCCAACTCCACAAACCGCTGCCAGCGGCTGAAGCGATAAATAATGGCGGCTTCCCGCAAATCGCGCGGCACCGTCTTCAACGAAGAGTAAAAACTGAACGCGATGTTCCACACCTGACCCGTGAAAATCAGAATGATGGCGCCGAGTTCCACTCCCAACTGCCGGCTGGGAAACAATGCCACCATCGCCAGCATCACCCCCGGCAGAAAGCTCAACACCGGGATGGATTGCAGAATATCCAGTAACGGGATCAGGATAATTTCCGCGCGGCGCGATTTCGCCGCGACATATCCGTAGACCAGCGCAAAAATCAGGCTTAAAAAATACGCGACGAGAATCCGCACCAGCGAATACATCGCATAAAGAGGCAAGTTGCGCGGGTCCTGTGAAATTTCCGATTCCACGCGCACCGGCCCCAGCCAGGAATGCCCGATTGAATACACCCCGTAAATCACCGCGAAAACAGAGGCGAAAACCGCTATATCGATCAGAAACGCATACGCCCAGCGGGAACCCGCGGGCCGCGCGGCCGTCGGCGGCAGCGGAGTCTGGCTCTGCGAGAGAGGAGCGGGAGAGGGCACGGGGAGATCAGGTCTCGGTGAGCGTCAGCTTCCCGCTCGCCGCGTCATAATCGAAAAGTTCAGCGTAGCGGCCCCACTGTATGGCCGTCTCCAGTTGGCGCCGCGCTTCGTCTTCGCTGAAGTGTTCGTCCAGCAAGTCCTGAAAAAATTCCGCGGGCATCGTGCGATTGGCTTTCGATTTCAGCACCTGCTGCATCTGGCGCAGCAGCGGAACATTCGCCAGCACCGTCTTGCGGAAGATGGCTTTGCGTTCCTGAATGTCCGCATGCGCGAACGCTTTGCCTTCCGCGGTCAGGATGGCGTCGCCTTCTTCCAGCTTCAACAAGCCAAGCAGCACCGCCGTATCCACGGTCGGCAGAAGCGAGTCTACCTCCAGGCTCAACTCGTCGGCGAGCACGTGGAGATCCGCCCGGCCGTCGTGGTCTTCCAGGATTTCCAGCAATCCCGCCATTCCGCCGGGCCGCGTGTGCGGCAACATCACAATGTCTTTTCGGCGGTTCGCTTCGGCGGCCCGGTGTTGTTCTGCCAGCGTGCTCTCCGGATGGTCCTGCTGCGTCAGCGCCTTGTAAATCAAGTCCACAAGTTCCGTGAATCGCGGGTCCTTGTGATCCCGCGGATGCCCCATATTCACATTGAACTCCGCGTGAATGTGCGCGGGATTCCGGCCCAGCACGATGATGCGGTCCGCCAGGATCACCGCTTCTTCAATGTTGTGGGTCACGATAAAAATTGCCCGCGTGGGAATCTTTTTGCCGAGCCACAACTCCATCAATTCTCCGCGCAGCGTTTCCGCCGTCAGAACATCCAGCGCGGAGAACGGTTCGTCCATGAACAGCACTTCGGGTTCCACCACCAGCGCCCGCGCCACGCCCACTCGCTGCTTCATCCCGCCCGATAATTCCTTGGGATACGCCGACTCAAATCCGTCCAATCCCACCGAGTCGATAATCCGCAGCGCCCGCTTGCGGCGCTCGACTTCCGGAACTCCGCGCGCTTCCAGCGGCGCCTCCACGTTTTCCAGCACCGTCAACCACGGAAACAGCGCGAAGCTCTGAAACACAATGGACACATTCGGCGATTCATCGCGCACCGGCTGCCCGTGCCAGAAAACCGTGCCGCCCGAAGTCGGCGAAAGCCCCGTCAGCATCCGCAACATCGTGGACTTCCCGCAACCCGAAGGGCCCAGCAATGCAATAATCTGACCTGGATAAATCGCGATGTCCGTCGGCGCGATCACCTGAATGCGGCTGCCATCCGGCTGCGGATAGAACTTCTCCAGGTGGCTGGCCGCAATAATGGGTTCAAGGCCTGTCGTTGTGGTGCTCATAATCGCGTGTATTATCGCTCAGTTTTGCTCCACGAAGCACGCAAATGAAACCAAGTCGCGGAATTTTCTTAAGAAACAGTTACAATTCCCTGACTCCCTGATGAACGAATCATTGCCCCAAGCAGATCGCAACCCGCAAGGTGGTCTGCCCTCGTGGGTCTTCGCCCTGGGGCTATCACTACTCGCCTCTCTGGCCGTGCTGCTCCCCTTCTTCTGGCTGGGCAGCGCCTCAGGCCACGATTTCGAGTTCCATGTGGCCTCCTGGCTGGATGTCGCCTACCAATGGAAACAGGGCGTCCTCTACCCTCGGTGGACCGCCTGGACTAACTATGGTTTCGGTGAGCCGCGGTACATCTTCTATCCGCCGCTGTCCTGGATGCTCGGTGCAGCGCTCAGCCTGCTTCTCCCCATCTCCTGGGCCCCTGCGGCTTTCATTCTGTTCACCCAGACCCTTGCCGGCATGTCCGCCTTTTTTCTCCTGCGCCGGCTGACCACAATACGGGCAGCCTACCTGGGCGCGGCGTTCTATGCCGCGAATCCCTACGCGTTAGTCGTGAGCTATGTCCGCAGCGATTTTGCTGAACAGCTCGCCTGCGCCATTTTCCCGCTGCTCCTGTTGGCAGCCCTGCGCCTCGCTGGCCTGCTCGAGGAGGAAAGGCCAAAACTTTCCGCCGTTACGCTTTTTGCCCTGCCCTTCGCCGCCGTCTGGTTGTGCAACGCTCCCGCCGGCGTCATCGCCAGTTATTCCATGACCCTGCTCTTCGCCTGGGCGACGCTGGCGCAACGTTCCTGGAGAATCGCTGCCCGCGCCATCGCCGCGCTGGCCCTGGGCTTCGGCCTGGCGGGTTTCTATCTTCTCCCGGCTGCTTATGAGCAGCGTTGGGTGAATATCGGCCAGGCACTGTCCAGCGGCTTGCAGCCCACCCAGAACTTCCTATTTACCCGGATGGATGACCCGGAACATACCTGGTTCAACTGGATGTTCTCTTTTTGTGCCACCGCGCTGATACTTCTCGCCGCACTGACCGCTTTGGCTTCACGCCGCTTCGCCAGAAACGCGGACCGCTCGCGCGCATCCCACTCCGCATGGGGAGTCCTGCTGGTCCTTGGAATCGCCACCTCGCTGATGATGATTCGACTCACCACGCCGCTCTGGAACCTCTTGCCAAAGCTGCGCTTTGTACAATTTCCGTGGCGCTGGATGTCTATCCTCGCGCTGGTTTGCTGCTGTTTTCTGACCGCAGCCATTGAACATCGGCGCGGTTGGCTCTGGTTTGTGCTGGTGGTCGTACTCGCAGTTCCGTTGGGTTGGTTCCTGACCCAGAACACCTGGTGGGACCCCGACGAGATGGGCGCCCAAAAAGCGGCCATCACCAATGGAACTGGCTACGAGGGTGTCGACGAATACGACCCGCTCGACGACGACCATCTGGACCTTCCGAAGCATGCGCCACTGGCAACAATTTTACTGGCCGATCCGGAAGACACCGACGACAAGCCGCCGGGCGCCAAAATCCAAATCGAGACTTGGCAGCCCGACAAGAAGAAGATTCTCGTAGAGTCTTCGGCCTCCGCGCGTGTGGCGATGCGCCTCGTGAACTATCCCGCGTGGCGGGTGGAAGTGAATGGCAAGCGCGTAATTCCAGAGAAGCCGGACGACACCAATCAAATGCTCGTTCCGGTTGCCGCCGGCAAATCGGAAATTCAGATCCGCTTTGCGCGCACCAGTGATCGCAGTGCAGGCATCGCCCTCTCGCTGTTCAGTATGCTGATTGGAATTGGTTTGCTCGGCTCGCGCAGGCCGCTGAAAACCTAGCGGCGGTCCACCGACGGGTGGCGGATGTCCTGCCCTTGCACGATGTAAATCACATCTTCAGCGATGTTGGTGGCATGGTCGCCGATGCGCTCCAGGTTCTTGGCCACCAGGATCAACTCAAACGCCGGAAAGACCACGCTCGAATCGCCCATCATGTAAGTCAGCAGCTCCCGAAAGATCTGGTCGCGGTAATGATCCACCTGGTCGTCCGCGGACATCACTTTCTGCGCCAGTTCAACGTCACGGCGTACCACCGCATTCAGGGAATTGCGCACCTGCTCTTCCACCAGTTCCGACATGCGCGGCAGATCCACGTACGGCTTCACCCGCGGGTGCCGCAGGATCCGCAACGCGCCCTGGGCGATATTCACCGCCTGGTCGCCAATGCGTTCCAGGTCGTTGTTGATGCGCGAAACCGCCAGCACCAGCCGCAGATCCGTCGCCATCAACTGGTGCAGGGCCAACAATTGCACCACGCGGTCGTCCACTTCCAGTTGCAATTCGTTGATCGCGTCTTCTTCATCGAGAACCCGCTTGGCAAGTTGTTCGTCCGATTCCAGCACCGCGTGCACTGACTGGTGCACGGCGCGCTCCGCCAGGCTGCCCATCCACAGCAGCCTTTCCTTCAGCTCGTTCAAATCTTTTTCGAAGTGACGTTCCATGGCGCCCTTCCTGCTTGCATTTTACCGGCAACCGCCCGCCGCCCTAACGCAAATAATTTCTCATCCTCATCCAAATCGGCCGGTGATGTACGCTTCCGTCCGCGGATCGCTCGGCGTGGTGAACAATTGCGGTGTCGGACTGAACTCGATGATCTGCCCGGTCAGCAGGAATGCCGTGAAATCGCTCACGCGGGCCGCCTGCTGCATGTTGTGGGTGACGATGGCGATGGTGGTCAGATTCTTGAGTTCCACCATCAACTCCTCGATCTTTGCCGTGCTGATGGGGTCCAGCGCCGAGCACGGCTCGTCCATCAACAGCACTTCCGGTTCTACCGCCAGCGCCCGCGCGATGCACAACCGCTGCTGCTGGCCGCCGGAAAGCTCGTAGGCCGACTTGTGCAGGTGATCCTTCACTTCGTCCCACAAGGCCGCGTGCCGCAGGCTCTTTTCCACCGTATCGGCCAGCGATCCTTTGAATCCATTGATCCGCGCGCCATAGGCGACGTTGTCGAAAATCGATTTCGGAAAGGGGTTCGGCCGCTGGAACACCATTCCCACGCGCCGCCGCAAGGCGGTCACATCCTGGGCCATGATGTTCTGGCCATCCAACAGGACCTCGCCATCCAACCGCGAAGTGGCGACCGTTTCGTGCATGCGGTTCAAGATGCGCAGCAAGGTGGACTTCCCGCACCCCGAAGGACCGATCAGCGCGGTCACTCGTTTGTCCGCGATACCCATGTTGATGTCGAAGAGGATCTGCTTGGGGCCGTAGAAGAAATTTAGCTTCGAAATGGTCATCCGCATCGGCAGCGCCGCGGACGTCTCGCGGCTTGCGGGTGTGGTCAAGTTGGTCGTGATATTCACGGAAAACTCCGGCTTGGCTGACGCTTGCATTCTTAAGACCTCGGTACGGCGATGCCACGGGACAATATCGTGCGCGCCAAGATATTGATGATCAAAACCAGCCCCAGCAGGACCAGTCCTGCGGCCCACGCCTGCCGGTGCCAGTCGTCATAAGGAGAAACCGCGTACGTATAAATCATCACCGGAAGGGTCGCCGTCGGCTGCGACCATCCATGGCTTTCAAAGCGATTGCCGAACGCCGTGAACAGCAACGGAGCCGTCTCACCTGCCACGCGCGCCAGGGCCAGAAGAATCGCGGTCATGATGCCGCGATACGCAGCCGGCACAATTACCGTTACGATCGTCTTCGACTTGCTTGCCCCCAGGGCCATGGCCCCTTCCCTCAGCATTCGGGGAACGCCTTTCAGAAACTCCTCCGTGCTCCGCAGCGTTATCGGAATCATCATGATGCCCAGCGCGAAAGCTCCCGCCAGCGCCGAGAAATGCTTGAACGGCAGCACCACCAGGCCGTACGCAAAAATGCCAATCACGATGGACGGCACGCCATTCAGCAGGTCGGCTGCATAGCGCACCACCCACGCCATGCCTTTCCCGCTGAACTCGGCAAGGTAAATCCCGCCCAGGAACCCGATGGGCACGCCAAACAACGAGGCCAGCAGCAGAATTTTTCCGCTGCCTACAATGGCGTTGGCCATGCCGCCGCCCACCTCGCCCACGGGCTTCGGAAGTTTCGTGAAGAAATCCCAATTGATCGAGGTGCCGCCGTTAAAGAGCAAATATCCCAGAATGAAAAAAAGCACCAGGACGGATACCAGGGCGCATAAGCCGGTCATCGCCAGCATGAAATTGCTGACAAATTTCCTCCAGCGCAGTCGGGCGGTCATCACCCACCCACCTCACTCCCCTTTTGCGTGGTAAGAACGATCAGCAGGCGAGCCATTCCGTTCAGGATAAAGGTCAGCAGAAACAATACGAGTCCCAAGGCGATCAGCGACTGCAAATATAACTCACCCGTCGCCTCCGTGAATTCGTTGGCAATCACCGCGGCGATCGAATAGCCGGGAGCAAACAACGAAGCGGCAACCTTCGGCGTATTGCCGATGACCATGGTTACCGCCATGGTTTCGCCCAGCGCGCGGGCCAGAGCCAGGAAGATCGAGCCCATGATGCCAGTCTTCGCGAAGGGCACCACCACTTTCCAGGTCGATTCCCAGCGCGTGGAACCCAAGGCCAGGGCGGCTTCTCGCTGGTCCCGCGGCACCGACAGCAGAACTTCGCGCGACACGGAAATAATGTACGGGATCACCATAATCGCCAGCACGATCCCCGCGGTCATGAACCCAACGCCGTATGACGGCCCGGCGAAAATCGGCAAGAATCCGAGCGGCTTGTTCAAGGCCGGGAAAATTACGGTGCGCATCATCGGCACAACAATAAACACGCCAAGCAAACCATAAATGACGCTCGGAACCGCCGCCAGCAGGTCGATGAAAAATTGCAGGATGTCCGAGACTCGCGCCGGCGCAAGTTCCGCGAGAAAAATGGCGGCTCCAATCCCCAAGGGCACGGCGATCAGCAAGGCCACCGCCGAGGTAACCAGCGTCCCATAAATGAACGGTAGCGCTCCGTACTGATCCATGATCGGGTCCCACACCGATGTCACAAAAAAATGAAACCCGAATACTTTTCGCGGCAATGCCGAATTGACCCACAGGTCCCACACCAGCGCCACGGTGATCAGTACCACCGTCCCTGCAAATAGAAACGTAATCAGCCGGGCGATCTCATCGCCGTCGCGCATCTTTGCAAAAAAGGAACGCGAGCCCGCGATGGGGCCCGCGCCCTTCAAGGTTGTACTGGTTGTTGCCACGTCTCTCCGGCGGCCTTACTGAATGTTGTTGATGGCCTTCTTCTCTTTTTCGACGACTTCCTTCGGCAACTTCGCGTAGGAAAGCGCTTCCACCGAATTTTGCCCGTCCGCCAGCATCCACTTCAGGAAGCCTTTGATGGCGTCACGTTTTCCCGTGTCCTGAAACTTCTGCGGAATCAGCAGCCACGTGAAGCTGGAAATGGGATACGCGGTCTTTCCAGGGGCGTTTGTGATGCTCACCCGGAAATCGTCCGGCATCTCTTTGGCGGCGCCCGAAGCGGCGGCCGTGACGCTGGCCAGATCCGCTTTCACAAACGTGCCCGAAGAGTTCTTCACCGCTCCGTACGGAATGTTGTTCTGCACCGCGTAGATCAGCTCGACATACCCGATGGCATTGGGAGTCTGCTTGACCAGGCCGGTCACGCCTTCGTTGCCTTTGCCGCCCAGCCCCACGGGCCAATTGACGGACGTGCCCTTGCTGACCTTGCCTTTCCACTCATCGCTGACCTTGGAAAGATAATCGGTCCAGATGTACGTGGTGCCGCTGCCGTCGGAGCGGTGTACCACGACGATATCCGCCGCTGGCAAGTTCACTCCCTTGTTGGCCCCTGCAATTGCAGGATCATTCCACTTGGTGACTTTGCCGAGAAAAATTCCTGCCAGCGCTTCCGGCGTGAAATTCAAACTCGTTACTCCCTGAACGTTATAGGTCGGCACCGCAGCGCCCAGCACTGTCGGGAAATGCAGGATGCCCGAACCGTGCTTATCCTGGTACGCCTTAAGCTGGTCATCGTTCATCGGCCCGTCGGTGGCTCCAAAATCCACGGTTCCTTCGGTCACTTGTTTGATGCCCGCGCCGGAGCCAACGGACTGATAATTAAATTGGATGTTGGAATTATTGGTGTGGTACACGTCAAACCACTTAGAATAAATGGGATACGGAAAGGTGGCACCCGCTCCATTGATCAGCAGTGGGTTATCCGCCACAACGATCGCGCAGAGCGCAAGAATGCCGAGTGCAAGCACAGCTAGTCGCTTCATGAAATTGTTCTCCCGCAAATTCTAATTTGAGCCTATAACGCCTCAGTCTGACTACCCGCTGTTACGGAATTGTTACAATCCCTCAAGAGTCTGTTAAATATCCGAAATATTCGCTGTGATCGCCAACAACTCCTTCACGAGTAAAGGCTTATCTCTCGCACCACGCGCCTCTTGCTCCAAAAAAAAGAGGGGCAGCATACGGGAGGCTGCCCCCTTCCTTCACTCTAGGTTACTACCGGCCGTGAACTACGGCAGGTAATACCGGAACGAGGTGAACACCATGTTGTCGATCGCCTTGGGCGCGATTCCAATCGTTGAGTCTCCGCCCCCAGACCATCCGACCTTGAACAGGTAGGAGTACTGAATGCCCCACTGCAAGCGGCCCTTTTCGCCTTGGTAGATCCTGTTCCAGAACCCAAGAGTGCCTTCCCCAACGTACCGGACCGAGGACCCGCCAGCGCAGGTGCCGCCGGCGCCGGGGGTTCCCGTTGAGATCCCACTGCCCGGAATCAACGGGCTATTCACTCCGCCCGGAATTTCAATGTTGCATCCCGTGTTGTTGTTGGCTTGCGAACCATAACCGCCGGAGCCCGTTGTGGAAATCGTGGTCGTCGTTTGTGCTCCAACAGGATACTGAATCGTTCCTGGAGGTGCACCGCCGCCGCACGCAGGTTGGCCGATGACGGCCGGGTTGCCGCAACCCGGAATCGCTGCGGTGGTGGTTAACTTAACCGATTGATAACCCGTGTAGGACGTGCGGGCATCGTATTCTCCACCTAAGTAGCCGTACACGTCGAATTTTGGCGTAACGTGCCATTCCAGCTTCGCCAGCCATTGTGCGTTCTTGATCGGAGCCAAGGTACCATTCGGACGAGCGGTCACATCGGCAAGTTGCGCAGAACCAAAGCGCCCGATGCCCGAACCGTAAACGCCCTTGATACCTACATCCAGCTTCTTCGAAAAGAGCGGCGCGCTTGCGCTTACACCGAACCCACCGCCCGTCCGCGAATCGTTGTATGCGCCCGCCGCGCCCACGCCCGGCGTGGTCGGATTAAACGACGCGCTGGCAGTGCAACCGAGCACCGTGGGAGCAACCGGCGTCGGGATGTTGGCCGCTGTGGTTCCGATCACCGCGCAAGGATACACGCGGCTACGGAACTCGCTCACGATGCCAAATACTTCGTAGTGACCCCATCCGGGATCAAGAGCCCCCTTGATAAGAAAGTCAGGCAGCTTGTTGGCCGTATAGCCGGTGGTATCGAACGCGTTGTTCAGACCTTGGGCGAATCCCACGGTGTTGAAGAAAAAGTTCTGGTAGGTGGTAACCGCACCGGTCGCAGAAGTGCTTGTGAAGGTGCTGAATCCGTTTCCGCCGATCGTTGTCTGCGGCCCTTCGATCGAAGCCGCCGCGGTGAACTTGTCTCCGAAGCTCTTCGTCACGCGAGCCGAGTACGCGCGTTCCCAGGTAAATCCAACGATGTACTGGGGATCAATCATCATCGGAAACAATTCTTGACGGTTCACAATGCCCTTCTTGTTTTCCGTCGCCAAGGTCCACATCTGCCCCGCCGAGAAGGACCAGCCATTGTCCAGATCCACACGGCCCCAACCCTGCCGCATGCGGAGAACATAGGAGTTGCTCTCGCGGTTGTTGGAAGTAACGCCGGCGCCGAGGAAGTCCGTTTCGAAGTACCCGGTCACTTTTGCGCTGGCCAGCTTCGTTTCTAATAGCAGCGACAACCGCGACTGGCGGGCTGCGAAAGCCATCTCCGAAACCTTGCTCATCGAGTTGCCATTGTACGGAATACCTGTGAACTGCGTGTTGATGTCATCGCCGGTCGCGTGCTGACGGTTCACAGTTTCCGCCGCGATGAATCCGCCCGGCGTGATGTTGATTCCTTTAAAGCGAATCGTCATCGGCCCTTTGTCTTCGGCCATAGCCTGCTGGCTGCCCGAAGTGGCCACCGTGGAATTCACAACGGCCGCGTTGCTGGCCGCCATGCTGGCTACCGTCGAGTTCAGCGCCGTCGCCGTCGATTTCACTTCTGTCGAAGTGGTCACCGCTTCGGCAGCTTTGGTGTTCGCTTCCGCCGCGCGCGCGTTGGCAGACGCCGCCGCTTCCCGCGCTTCTTCGATCTGGCGGTCGCGCTTGGAAAGTTCTTCCTTCAACATCTGAAGTTGTTCCTGCTGCACCTGGAGCGCCTGGCGCAGTTCTTCCATCTCCGCCGCAATTTCCGCGTTGGTTTTTGTCGTGGCCTTTGCCGCCGCGGTCTTCGCGGGCTGTGCCGCTTCCTTTGGTGAATCCTTCGGTGTGTCTTTCGGTGAGTCAGCGAACGCCGTTCCGGAAAGCAGGAACAGCGACAATGCTAGTGATGCAAGTTTTCTCATTGCCTCTCTCTTTTTTGCCGCAGATTTCAAGTACATATCTGGGAAATGCGTACCACCCCGCTTGGCAAGGTATGTGGTGACTCTTACGGTTATGTCAATCCTTGATGAATAGTTTGTAATAATCGTCGCGAGGGGCAGGCTATCTCTATTATTTACAGTGCGTTACAATTTGTGAGGGACCCTGCCAAAGTGCTTCAAAAGGGTCCTCCCGGCAGCAATTTTCTTGGAAATTCCTGCCCGTGGCGGGACGCGCACACTTCCACGCAACACGCCGGACTGCAGTATTGGGAGAATCTCCCGCACTGCGCGTTCGCACGAGGCGGCTTATTTTTTCGTTCCTGGTCCGCGCCGCCTAAACTCTTCCGCTTCCTAACGCCGCTCGCCCATCTGATACGCGAGCACAATTTGCGACAACCGGTATTGATATTTCGCGTCGGTGTCTTGCAAATCGGCGTCGGTCTTCTGCAATTCCGCCTGGCTGAATTCCACAATCGAGCTCAAGCCCAATTTGTATCGCGCCTGCGCCAGCTCCAGCGCCAGGTTCGCTTGTTCTTCCAGTTGCTGCGTTACCGAAAGCCGCGCGTACGCCTTCTGCGTATCCAGCCAGCTGTTGCGCACATCTCTCGCAATGTTGTCTTGCAAGTCCTGCAGCTTGCGTCGCTTTATTTCCGTTTCCAGGTCGGCGCTCTTGGCGCGGGCGTTATACAAAAAGCCGTTGAATACCGGGATGTTGATATTCACTCCCACACCGCCATACCAGCTCGGGATGTGATCATCGCGTGCCGGCGCCTGACCCACGACTCCTATCGCATTGACGGTTGGCCACCACAGATCGTGTTCCGCCCGGCCGAATTTCTCCGCCGAGGTAACCTCATGCTGCAGAGCCTGTACTTCCGGCCGCATCTGCATGGCTTTTTGGATAAGTTGCGTGGCATCCAGCAACGGCGGCGTGGATGCCGGTTGTTCGGGATCAACCGCCGTGAAATCTTGCCGGTCCGGATACCCCAGAATCGCGGAAAGCGTGGACAGCGAAGCTTCATAATTGTTATCCGATTCGAGGAGCAACAGTTTCGCGCGCGCCATGTCCACCTTGCTGAAACTCAAATCCAGGTCCGAGCGGAGTTTCGCATCGGTCAACGCCTGCACCTGGTCCACCAGCGTCTGCCGGGTTCTTACCGTATCCTCCGCAACCTGCAACAGTGCGTGGGTTTCCAGGACGTTATAGAAGGCTTCGTCGACCGCCAGAATGATGTCCTGCTGGGTGGCCAGCGCGGTTTGATCCTCGGCCTTGGCCTGAAACTGCGTACTGGACACCAGATTGGTGGTGCGCCCGAAGTCGGTGATCAGTTGATTGACCGTCGCTCCCGCCGCCGCACGGGGATAAAGAGCCGGGTTGGTCAGGTAGCCGGCGGCAATTCTCGAGCCGGGATTGGAATCCACGCCGGTTACACTGAGGTTCACCTGAGGCATCAAAGCGGAGCGCGCCTCGCGCACGAATTCCCGCGATTGCAGCGCGCGCAATTTCCCCACCGTAATCTGCGGATTGTTTCGCAGCCCGATGGCTTCCGCCTCTTGGATCGTCAGTAGTTTTTCTCCCGCCCTCGCCGGCGGGGGATTTCCCGGAGGCATGCCGTTCTTTTCCTGCGCTGCCCCGCATTTCCCCAGCAGCACCAACACCAGCGCCAATCGGATCGCCGCTTTCACGATGCCACCTCCGGCGCCTCGACTTTTTTCCTTCCGTGGATCACCAGGTACACGGCGGGAACCAGAAACACGGTCACCACTACCGAGACGCCCAATCCGCCGATCACCGCTCGGGCCAGCGGTGCGTACTGTTCGCTCCCGGCCTCTACTCCCAGCGCCATCGGCAACAATCCCAACAAAGTCGCCAGCGAGGTCATCAGGATCGGCCGCAGTCTCACTTTGCAAGCCTCGACCACTGCTTGCTGCAAGGCCAATCCTCGTTCATGCAAAATGCCGGAAAACTCCACAATCAAAATACTGTTGGAAACCACGATGCCCGTCATCATGATTACCCCCATCAGCGACATGATGTTCAGAGTCGTGCCGGTGAGAAACAGGATCAGCACCACTCCGGTCAGTCCCGGTGGAATGGCCGTCAGAATAATGAACGGATCGATGAACGACCGGAACTGCGCCATCAGGATCAGGTACACGAGGACGACCGATAAAATCAGGCCGACACCGAACCGGTAAAACGATTCGTTCATCCCCACCACCGCCCCTTGGACTCTTACTCGGGCGTTCTTCGGGAGTTTCAAGCCTCCCACCAGCTTATTGACCTCGGCGTTTACTTCGCTCAAGTTCTCGGTCGTCGGCATCACGTACACATCGATCACCCGCCGCAGTTGGTAGTGATCCACTTCCGTTGGCGTGTTCATCGGCTCGATCTTGGCCACCGACTGCAACGGGGTGTACGACTTGGACAAGTTCGCCCGCAACGGGATGTTGCGGAAATCGGACATCGTCATCGAGCCCACCTTTTCATTTGAGTACTGCACCGTCAGCATGTAGTTGTTCCCCGTTTTCGGGTCAATCCAATAGCTTGGCGCGATCATGCCATTGGAGGTCAGCGCGGTAATGACGTTGTCCACGATTTCCTTGGGCGTCAGGCCTAGCAAGCTGGCCTGCTCGCGGTCGATATTTAGTTCCAGGCCCGGGTAATCGATGTCCTGGGGGATCAAGACGTCGCTGACGTTCTGTGAGCCTTTCAATTGCTGAGCCATTTTCTGCGCGATGGCATAGCCCTCTCCCAGGTCGCTGTCGCTCACTTGGATATCCAGCGGTGCCGGCAGTCCCTGGTTCACCACGGAGTCCACCAGGCCGCCAGCCTGGAAGTAGGCGCTCACCTGCGGCAGGTCGTTGGCCAGTTTGCGGCGGACCCGCTCCATATACTCGTAACTTCCAACATGGTGGTCTTCCTTCAGGCTGACCTGCACGAACGCGGTATGCATCGCTGAGTTGCTGGTATAGATGGCCGACAAGTCCGGCGTGATGCCGATGTTGGAGACGATCATATCCAGCTCAGTGGGCGGGATGACCGACCGGATTTCCTTTTCCACATTCGCCACGTACTTGTCGGAGATCTCCAGCCGCGTGCCCGTCGGCATTTTCAGATCAATCACAAACTGTCCCGGATCCGTCCGCGGGAAGTAGGCCCGGCCAATGAGGGGGAAAACGCCGGCAATTACCAGAGCGATTCCTCCCAGAATGAACAAGGCGGTCCGTCCGGGCCGCACCAGGGCTCGCGTGACCCACCGCTCATAAAAGCGCAACAGATTTTGAAAACGCCGGTTGAAGCCGTGCACCATGGTTGCCAGCAGGCCCGTGTGCTCTTCGTGGGCCTCTTCGCCGTGTGTGTCCACCCGAATGAAGTAGGCGCAGTAAAGAGGCACGACGGTCATCGCGAAAACGTACGAGGCGAAAATCGAGAGCACTACGCCCAGCGCCAGATCGATGAACAGATACCGGCTGACTCCATAGAAAAAGGCGACCGGGAAGAACACGATGGAGGTGGTGGAGGTTGCCGCCAGCACGGCCAGTGCGACTTCCATACCGCCCTTTTCGGCCGCTTCCCGCGGGGGCGCTCCGTTTTCCATGAAGCGAAAAATGTTTTCGAGGACCACCACCGAATCGTCGATCAACCGCGAAAATGCCAGCGCCAATCCGCCCAGCAGCATGGTGTTGATGGACCCGCCCATGCCGCTCATTACCAGGAAGCACGTCAGCGCGGAAAGCGGGATGGAGAGCAGGACCGCAAAGGTCGCGCGCGGGCTGCCCAGAAACAACAAAATCATCAGGCCCGTAAGCACCAGGCCAATGCCGCCTTCTTTCAGCAAATTTTTGACCGCGGTTTTCACGAAGATGGACTGGTCGAAAACCACCGCCGTTTTCAAGGCGTCCGGAATATCCACCAGATGCCTGGTGGCCTCCTTCACTCCGTTCACGATCGCGATGGTGTTGCTGTCACCGCCCTGTTTCAACACCGGGATGTACACTGAGCGCTGTCCATCAATGCGCACAATGTTGGTCTGGATAGCGCCCGCATCCTCGGCTTTTCCCACGTCCGCAACCAGCACCGATCCCAGGCCCACGCTCTTCAGCGGAATCCTGTTGACGTCGTCCGGGGTCGGTACCTGGCTGTTGGCATAAATGTTGTAATCGCGGTTGCCGATGCGCACGTCGCCCGCCGGCAGAATCAGGTTGGAATTGTTGACCGCATTCACCACGTCCATCAGGCTCAGTTGATGCGCTTCCAGCTTTACCGGATCCACGAACACCTGGATCTGCCGGTAGGTTCCTCCAAACGGCTGCGGCACCGATGCGCCTTGCACGTTGGCCACCTGGTTTCTCACCTGGAACTGCGCCAGATCCTTCAACTGCGTCTCGTTCAGGCCCTTGCCTTCCAGCGTGATCAGGCAGACCGGCAAACTGGACGCGTCGAATTTCAGGACCACGGGCGGCAAAGTGCCGGGTGGCAATCGGCGTAGGTCGGCCATCGCCAGGTTGGCGATGTTGCTTAAGGCGGCGTTGGCGTCCGTGCCCGGCTTGAAATAGATTTTAATCAGGCTTACACCGGTGAGCGATCGCGATTCGATGTGATCGATGTTGCTCCCCAGCGTGAAAAACCGTTCAAAGGTGTTGGTAATGTCTCCTTCGATTTGTTGCGGAGGCATGCCGGCGTAGAAGGTCGCCACGACGACAACGGGAATATTGATCTGCGGAAACAAATCAACGGGCATGCGCACCACGGTGGTCACGCCAACCACCGCGACGACCAGGCACAGCATGATGATGAAATACGGATACGCCAGGGCAAACTTTGGCATTACTTCGCCTCCGCCTCGCCTGGATGGCTGATGTCGATTTCCCTCGGGGAAACCTTCATTCCGGCCCGGAACTCATTCCGGCTTCCGACCACCACGCGCTCTCCCTCCGCTAATCCCGCGCGCACCTCAACCTTCATGCTGCCCTGCAACCCCAATTGCACTTTTCGTTCTTCCAGAACGTTTTGCGCATTCACCACCAGGACGCTTCCCTGGCTGGCGTTCGCGCCCAGTTCCACCGCTTCCAGCGGCACCGCCAGCATGTCCCGCTGATCCGGCGAAATGACAATGGCCTGCACGTACATCCCGGGGAGAAGCTTTCCGTCCGCATTCTGAAAATCGATTTCGGTCTCCATCGTTCGCGTTTGTGGATCCAGCGAATCCGCAAACCGCGACACTTTTCCCACATAGTCCGCGTTCAGCGCCTGCACGTGCACTTTGACCGGATCGCCCAGACGGATTTCTCCCGCGATCGATTCCGGAATCGGCAACACCAGTCGCAACACTGAAATTTGGGCGATGCGCACCACCGGCGTGGATTGCGTGCTGGACGCCGTGCCCGCCGCGATTAAGGAGCCCGTGTCCGCGTAGCGGACGGTGACCACGCCCGCAAATGGCGCCACGATTCGCGTGTATTCGGAGAGTGCCGCGTACTGCTTGGCATTCGCTTCAGCCACTTCCAACGCCTGCTGCGCCGCGTTTAACGCCGCTTCCGCACTGGAAACCTGCGCTTCCGCTTCAAGATCTTTCGCTTGTGCGTTGTCCACTTCCTGTTGGGCTACCAATCCTTCCTTCTGCTGGGCTGCCTGTTGCAACCGCGTATACATCGCGTGGATCGCAACATGGGCGGACCTGGCGCGCAGCACGTCTCCCTGCGCGCGGCTGATTTCTTCCCGCGAACGCCGCACGGCGGCATCGGCGCCAGCGAGCTCAGCGGCTAGCTCGGGTACTTCCAGGATCGCCAGGGTCTGGCCCGCGGTGACTCGAGAACCCACGTCCACGTAAATCGTTTTGATGTAGCCCGCGACCTTGGCGTGGACGTCCACGTCCTGAAACGGCTTGAACGCGCCGGCCAGGGTTAGCGGCGCGCCCAACTTTCCACGGGTGACCTTGACCACCGCAGCCATAATCTCGCCATGCGCTTTATCGGCGTGTTCCGCGTCGTCGGCTTCCGTTTTTCCGTGCCGCCATCCCATCCAGAGCAGGATCAGCACGAGAAAAGCTACGCCTGCTGCGATCCATTGAATCTTCTTTGACATTGCGTGTCCTTGTTAACGACCGTCGTCTACGTTTCACGCGGGAGTTTCATTCTCGCGGACGTTCCGAATGCAGAACCGGGATCACCAGGGAACTTGAAAAAACTCGGGGGCCTGCCGGCTCCTTTGTGCTGGAGCCAGCAAATTAAGAGGACTTACAGTGAAGGTGGGGGGCGCGACCAGACTTGGGATGCCACGTCGGGTTGCGGGACTTCTGCTTCTCGCTCGAACCCTCGGGCCACATAATTTTCTGCTGGCGCCGCGACTTCTTCGCGATTTTCTTGCAAATTCAAATCTGCTTGCTGAGTGTCGTCCTGAACCGGAGAGAAGTGCTGCAGCTCCGAAGCTCCGACGGTCGCGCGATTTCTCTGCGGGGTGTGGACTTCCGAAGTCCCGTGGGAATTGCAGACTGCAGCGAAGGGGTTGTAGAGGATCAGCGCGGAAAGACACACACACAGCCACACTTGCCACGAACGTCGCTGAATCGAGCGGTTTCGGCTTGCCATCTTTTCCAGCTGCCTATGACCTAACACTAGTTGGACTCTGCCGCCGGGTCAAGAGGATGCCTGTCAGGTTGTTAATAGGAGGGAGGAGGGGGGACCGGAGCCAGGGGTGCACCGGTCCCCGAGGTAGGACATAGAGTGAAGTTCAAACGCGCTGAGTTTCGCAGTTGGGAGTCACATCCGAATGAAGGCCATGTGAATTCTCGGTGACCTCGGAACTCATGCCCATGGTGGTCATTTCCGATTCGGGGCGCACGGTTAATCCGCGGCCGTGACGCACATCGAGGCCGCGAACCCAGAAGATGATGTCTTCAGCAATGTTGGTGGCATGATCAGCGATGCGCTCCAGATGGCGCGTGGCCAGCACAAACTGCATTCCGGGACTTACCAGCGCGACGTTCTCGGTCATGTGCAACATCAGGTTCTCGAAGATGCGGTCGCGGTATTGATCAACGACGTCGTCGCATTCCAGAACCTGCGCGGCCATTTCCGCGTTGCGGAAGATGAGCGCGCCCAAACTGCGGCTGACCATTGAACGCACCGCTTCGGCCATCGGTGCGAGTTCTTCCGGTTGCCGGGCGTCGGGCATTTCGCGGAGGGAGATGACGCGCTCGGCAAGATTCACGGCGATGTCGCCGATGCGCTCGAGATCGTTGGTGATCTTCAGCGCGGCGACGATGAGGCGCATCTCGTCATCGGTGAACGAGCCGCGGCGCAACAAGCGAATGGCGTGCTCGTCAATCATGATTTCCATCTCGTTGATGCGCGGCTCGAGGAGGAACACTTCACCGGGAAGACCGGAAGTGCGCGGATTATCGAAGGCGATGATGGCGTCCAGCGCGCGATTCATGGCGCTTTCCACGACGCGGGCCATGGAAATCAGGTAGTTGACCAGGGTGTCGTAGAGAACCGCTTCGGTCAGGCCGGAAGCTGGGGTCATGCGTAACCTCCGCGACGATCGTGGATACGGCACAACTCCACCGGATAGTTTGAGCTTGAATTGAAAACATTACGGAGATGTAACAAGGGAATAAATATGAGGAAAATAAGAGACTTAGGAACCGGCAGGATAGCTTGAGCGACCGGCGCGGCCAACGGAAGAGGCGGAGGAAATCGCGCGAGCCACGGCCCGTTCGGGGTCAAAGAGCGGCACGGAAAAATGGAACGTGGAGCCGACGCCAACTTCGCTCTCGACCCAGACTCGCCCGCCTTGGACTTCGATGAGGTGCTTGGCGATGGCCAGGCCGAGACCTGTGCCGCCAGCTTCGCGGGAGCGCGCGGCATCCACGCGATAGAAGCGCTCGAAGATGCGCGGCTGGTCGGCGGTGGGAATACCGATGCCGGTATCGGAGACGGTGAAGACCACTTCCTCGTTGCGCGGGCGAGCGCTCAAGATAATCTTGCCGCCGGGCAAGGTGTATTGGATGGCGTTGTCGAGGAGATTCTGAAGAACTTCCTGGAGCCTGCGGGCATCGCCGGCAACGTCGGGCAAACCGGGTGGAACATCGAGCGATAGGATAAGTTCCTTTTCGGCGGCGCGGCGCTGCGCGGTTTCGTAACACGATTCGATGAGTTGGGTGACCTTGACGGGGCGGACTTCGAGTTCCAGGCGGTCAGCATCCATCTGGGAGAGCTTCAGAAGATCTTCGGTGAGGCGGGCCAGGCGGCGGGCGTGTTCGAGAATGATGTTCAGGAAGCGGCCGCGATTTTGCGGGTCGTCCAGCGCACCGGCAATCAGGGTTTCGGCGAAGCCCTGGATGGCGGTGAGCGGGGTGCGGAATTCGTGGGAAACATTGGCGACAAAATCGCGGCGAATGCGCTCGAGCCTGCGCAGTTCGGTGATGTCATGCAGCACGATGACGGCGCCGGAGGTGTCTCCGGCACGAACGGAGGCCACGGTGGCGGCGAAAAAGTGCTGGCGCAAGGTGCCGGTGGCGATTTCCGCCTCCACACGGGGCTCGCCCGCGAGCACGCGGCGCACGGCTTCGATGAGCTCGGTCTGGCGGACGACTTCGACCAGGGAAGCGCCTGCCACCGGAGGCACGTCGAGTCCGAGGATGGAGGCGAAGCCCGGGTTGGTGAACACTAGGCGTTCCGCGCCGTTGACGACTGCGACGCCCTCGACCATCGAGCCGAGAATGGCGGAGGAAAGATTGCGCTCTTCGGTGAGGGTGCGAATGGTGCGATCGAGCCGGGCGGCGGTTTGATTCAGTGAGGAGCCCAGAGCTTCCAGCGTATCGCCGGTACCGTCGGCGGGTAGCGGGCGGAAATCGCCTTCGGCGACGCGGCGGGAGAATTCGCGGAGGCGCTCGACACGATCGGTGTAGCTGCGGGACATCAGGAGTCCGACGGCACCGGCGATCACGAAGATCAGAAGCGAGCCGACCCACAGGTTGGTGCGGAATTGGCCGAGGGGTTCTTCAACGCCCTCGAGCGGCAACGCCAAGCGGATGATGATGGGCACATCGCCGGGGAGATATTCGCGGGTGGCGTAGTAGATGAGCGGGCGCTTGACGGAAACGCTCTGGCGGATGGAGCGGCCTTCGCCTTTGCGGAGCGCGTCAATCACTTCGGGACGCCCGGCGTGGCTTTCCATGGTGCCGGTGTCGGATTCGGAGTCGGCAAGAACGCGGCCATCGGCAGCGATGATGGTGACGCGTGCGCCGCTGGAAGCGGCGTTGGCAACCCAGCTGTTAAGCTCGGCGACTTCCTCGGGCGAATGCGGGGGAAGCGCGGTCAGGTGAAGCGGATGAGTGCGGATTACGCGAGAGATGGATTGCAGCTGGCGGTAGACGTCATTTTCGTAGTTGGTGCGCAGGACGCGTTCGGCGAGAAAGTCCACCGGCAGCAGCACGCAGCATAGGAGCGCGAGAAAGGTAAACGCGAGTTTCCAGAAAAATTTACGCCGCACGTGTCTCGAATAGATAACCCGCACCACGGACGGTTTTCAGGTGCAGGGGATTTTCCGGGTCCGATTCAATTTTTTCGCGGAGGCGGCGGACATAAACGTCCACGCTGCGAGGAGTGACGAAGCGATCGGTGCCCCAGACGGCGTCGAGGAGCTGGTCGCGGGTGAAGACACGATTGGGGCGCGAGGCCAGATAGTAGAGCAAGCGAAATTCGAGAGTGCTGAGCGGCACGGGTTTGCCGGAATGGCTGACGCGATAGGAGGCGGGGTCAATGGCCAGACGGCCGATTTCGATGACGCGCGGGGAATCGGCGGGCGGCTCGGCGCGGCGGAGCAAGGCTTTGACGCGGGCGATGAGTTCGCGAGGGCTGAACGGCTTGGTGACGTAATCGTCGGCGCCCATTTCGAGACCGACGACGCGGTCGGCTTCGTCGCCGCGCGCGGTGAGCATCAGGACGGGAAGACGGTTGAGGGATTCGTCCTTGCGAACTTCGCGGCAGATGTCCAGGCCGGACATTTTGGGAAGCATGAGATCGAGGAGGAGCAGATCGGGAGGAGTTTTCTTGAGAGTGGAGAGGCCGCTGGTGCCATCGAAAGCGGCGTTGACCTGGAAACCTTCATTGGCAAGGTTATAGCGGACGAGCTCGACGATGTCGCGGTCGTCTTCGATAATCAGTACGCGTTTCATGAGCGGATCTCGCCGGGCGGATCGCATCGGTAGAAGTGTACCGTAGGGCGCTGGATAGCGGTAGGCATGGTATGTGAGTTGATCCCCTAACTGGGGATGATTGTGACAAGAGAGGGGGAAGGAATGGTGAAAGAGGGATAACGAGATTGTGAATGGGTGGTGAACGGGATGGGGGGAGGAAAAGGAGGTAGAGGAGGTTAAGGAAGTAAAGGATTGGGAGATGGTGGGCGCGAGGATTGGTTGGACCGGGCATCCCCCTCCCCCGGGGGCTCTGTATGTGCGGGAATGATTGGACTTAGTCGAAGGGTGCGCAAGTGTGGGAATCATTGGAGTTAGGCGGGGCGTCTGGTGCGTAGGAGAAAGGGAGGAGGAGCTGAACGCAGAGACGCTGAGGACGCAGAGAACGGAATTTGTGAGCAGAGAGGGCATGAGGCTTAGGAGCGACGTTGGTTGGAGGGCTTGGCCGCTGGGGGTTGGGGAGGGTTGGAGTTCGTTTCTTGGGCTTGGGAGCCGGGGGCGCCATATTTGGGGTTGTAGGCCACGTCTACACTTTTGAGGAACATGCGCGCGAGGTTGTTGCTGTTCTCGCGCGCTTCCTTGCTGCCCTTCTTCAGGAGCATAAGTTGGCCGAGGTAGCCGAAAGTGGCGGCGCGGCGGGTGGAGATGCGGTTGCAGGTAAGTGCGCGGAAGACGTGGGCGATGGCGGAGTGAACTTCGTCCTCAGTGGGAGGATCGTTCTTGAACAGAGGGACCTGGAAGGAGATGTCTTCGTTGTATTCCACCGGGGGACGCGGGCTGGGTTGTTTGCCGTGGGCGCGGCAATAGCCGTGCAAGCCAGGGACGGCGGGAAGGCCGCAGTAGCGGCCATCGGAATAGGCAAATTGGCAAAGGTCGAAGTCGGTGTCGGATCGTTTGGTAGTCATGGGCGAAGTGTATTTGTACTGTATATAACTGTCTAGTTACATATGGTTACTTGGGCGTTCGAACGTGGGAGGAAAGGATTCGAATGGCGGGAGAAGGTGTTCGAACGCGGAGTGATGGGAAAGGATCGCTTAATGGGCCTTGCGCATCACTGGGGAAAGGGCAACCCGATGCAGTAGCCTTGAATGGCAAGAAATGCAGGGGCGGGCGGAGCCGGGTCAACCCCCCGCCGCGTTATGCGCCCAGGGTTCATTTTTGAACGACCAGCAGGTAGGACGCGCCCTTTGTTCTTCCATTGGCTTGTTTCAGGATGCCTTTTTCGATCAAGCCGTGGATATCCCGCAAGGCGGAGTCGTGGGAGATTTTCATGATTTTGGCCCACTTTTCGGTGGTTAGCTTCCCCGTAAAGCCACCCAGCAAACGGTTGATCAATTCCTGTTGGCGCGGAGTAACCTCGATTGATTTTTCTTTCAAATGCCGCCAGAAGGTGTCCTTCTCCAAGACGGCCTTGCTGAGGGCATTGGCCTTTTCCATTGCCCGATGGAGACAATTCAAGAACCAGGCCAGCCACTCGGTGACATCGAGGCCGCCTTTCTGGGCGCTTTCGAGCATTGCGTAGTATTTCTTGCGTTGCTCACGAATTTCGGAAGACATGGAGTAGAAGCGCTGCGCACTGTTTTCGAGTTTCGCGAGGCTCAGTTCCGTGATGGCCCGGGCGATCCGTCCATTGCCATCATCGAATGGATGAATGGTGACAAAATAGAGATGCGCCAATCCCGTCCTGATGAGAGCGGGAATTTGATCCTCCGCGTTGAACCAGGACAAAAAGACTTTCATTTCACGTTTTACTCGTCGGGCCAACGGCGCTTCGAAATGGACTTTTTCATTTCCTTCCCGGCCGGAAACAACCTGCATTTTTCCTTGCCGCCACGCGCCGGTGCGGATCTTGCGAAGCCCGGAATATCCCGTCGGAAAAAGAGCCGCGTGCCAGGCAAACAATCTTTCCGTAGTCAGGGGCTTGGAGTAGTCTTTTGTGGCGTCCATCATTACCCGGACGATGCCCTCCACGTGCTGGTCCGCAGGTGTGATCTTGGGGATAGGAACTCCCAGGCGACGCGCAAAAGAGGAACGCACACTTTCGGGATTGAGAGTTTCTCCTTCAATCGAGCTGGACTTAATGGTCTCCTCGGTGATGGCATTCAGGCTGGCTTGCAGTTGAAGGGGGTAACCGAGCGAACGCATCTTCCCCAAAAGCAAACCCTGCTGGTAGCGGACGTCGGCCAGAGGCTCGACAAGAGCTTCGGTTTGCCATTTGAAATGCGGCCATTGGTTGAGTTCGTGGATATACGGCATAATCTACGCATATTCTACGCACAGCCCGGCGGCTGGTCAACGGGAATCTACGCATAATCTACGCATGAATTTACGCACCCCAAGAGCTGGCTTGAAAGCCAGCGCTACAGGGAGGAGTGCGGAAAGGAGAGAAGGGCGCGGAGAAGAGGGCGGCATAAAGCCGCCCCTGCAAAGGCTCGCTGCGGTGGGCAAGGCGTATTGGAACGATTGCGCGTTCCGCGTCAGAGGTAGCGGCGGATGGCTTCGGAGTAGCGGGTGTAGAGGTAGGAGACGAGGAGGAGGGCCACGCCGAGGATGATGAAGGTGATGAAGCGGTCGGAGCGTTCCTGGCGCCAGACGTCGAGGACTACGATTTTGACGACGCAGACCATGAGGAGAGCGAGACCGGCGAGGCGGAAGCTGCGTTCGCCGACGATGAGGGCGAAGAGGAAGGCGGCGACGGCTTCCAGGCCCCAGCCGATGGTGACGCGGCCGACGGAGACTTCGTTGAGGATGAGGATGGTGACGAGAATCATGGGGAGGAAGAAATAGATTTGCTCGGGGCGCTGGAGGAGGGAGGAAAGCTCGAGGCTGCGCTCGTGGGCAGGAGAAGTTTTGGAGCGGGCGTCAGCGAAACGGGCGCGCAGAGGGAAGGCGAAAGCTTGGGCGGCGAAGAGGAAGGCGGCGGCCATGGCGACGTAGATCCAGCGGTCGAGGTTGCCGGGGAAATGGGGATGCCCACCGGCGACGAGTTCGAGAGAGAGGCCGCGGAAGAAAACGAAGAAGGCGAGAATTATGCTGTGGACGAGGAAGACGTCCTGCTGGGCGAACCAGCAGATGGCGATGAAGAGAACGGTGAGGGCGGCCCAGGCGACTAGAGTCCAGTTATCGTGGAAATAGGAGTTGGCGAAGAGGACGAGGGTTGCGGAGCCGAGATAAGCGAGAGCGGTGGCGGCGTAGATTTGCTGGTCGAGGGCGAAAGGGTTGCCCTCCGGGGCTAAAGCCCGAAGAAGTGGTTTGGCTAATGGCACGGCTGAAGCCGTGCCCTCCCTTGGAGCGTTGATAGTGTGGCTGTGAGTCGTCGTGAGTTGCGTTAGGCGGGCGTAGACGTAATAGAAGATGAAGGCGATGGGGAGCGTGGTTAGGAGAAGTTCGCGGGGGCCGAAGTCGAGATTGAAGTAGGCGAGGCGGAGGAAGCTGAGAGCGAAGAGGACGTAGCTCTGCAAGCGCCAGTTGCGGGATTTCCAGTAGACGCCGATTTCGAAGAGCAGCAGGCCGAAAAGCGCCCAGCCGAGAGCGACGGCGTGCGGGGCGAGTTCGTAATAGAAGAGCGAAACGACGAGCGAGGAAGCGGCCCAGGCGTAGGCGGCGCCGGCGAGCGGAGCCTGCGCGAATTCACCTTTGGCAGCCCAGCGGGAGCAGAGATAGAAGATGGCGGCGACGAGCGAGACGGTGACCAGGCGCAAATTGACATGCGGGTAGAGACTCCAAGGACCGACGGCGAAGAAATTTACGGTGACGATCTGGAAGAGCGCGGAGATGGAAAGAATGTAGGCCTGGAAATGGAGCTGGATGCGTTTGACGCGATCGCCGATGACGAGAAGCAGAAAGGCGAAGACGGCCCAAGCGACGGCGATCCAGGGCGAAGAGACTTCTTCGAAGGCGAGGACGGCGATGAGGATGGAGCCGGCCCAAGAATGGATAGCGGAGAATAGCCGCGCGTAATCAGAGTCGCGCGGGCCGCTGAAATAGGCGCAGAGATAGAGAAGCACGGCCATGAGGGTGAAGGTGATGAAGCGGAGGGTGAAGTGATGCCATTCCTGGGTGGCGTCAATGTTGACCCAGAGAGTGCGGGCGAATCCGGCGAGGACAAGGATGTGGGCCTGAAGGCAGAGGTCGCGGCGGTCGCGGAAGAATCCGATGACGGCGAGGACGAGGGCGAAGGCGCCCCAGGCGATGGCGATCCAGGCCCAGTGGCATTCGCGGTCAGTGAGGATAACGACGAGGATTGCGGCGGCGGTGGTGTAGAGCTCGGAGGGATTGATGGGGGAGTCGAAAGAATCCAGACTGAGCCAGCGGGCGCAGAGATAGAGGAGCGCGATCACGAGAGAGAGGGTGAGCGGATAGTGCGAGTGAACAGTATCGAGGTACGGGGTCCGCAGCGAGAAATCGAGGTCGAGGACGCGGACAAATGCGGCGAGCGAAAAGAGATGGGCCTGGTAACGTAAATCGGCGGCGGAAATGGCACGAGCGAGAACGATCATGAGGAACGCAGCGGCGGCCCAGAAGACGGCGGTCCAGGAAGGTAACAAGGCCAGCCAAATAGAGACGAAGAGCATGAGAGCGGCGAGATAGGAAAGGGCGCGGAAGAAAAGATTTTCGCTTTCGGTGGTGAAGAGATCTTTCCAGCGGCGCGGGATCCCGAGGGAATTGGCATAGAAGAGCAGCGCGGCGACAAGGAAGCTGATGGCAAGCTGTTCTTCATGGGCGGGAATGGCTGGCCCATAGCCCTTAATGGTTATAAGCGCGGGGTGAGAGAGGCGATCGTAGAGGGTGGGAACGGCTTGGTTGACGAGCATGTCGCTGGAGGTGAGCAGGGCGACCAGGAGGCCGAAGCGGCGGAAGAGAATTTCACGGGTGAAAACGCCGGCGAGGATGAGCATTTCGGCTTCGGCGAGCCAGATGACGGCGGTGTCCATGCCGGAATATTTGAAGGGGATGGCGGCGACGAGAAGAATGATGCCGATGGTGGATAGCATGATGAAGGCAATGCGGCGGCGGCGCGTGACGGGAAGCTGGCCGAGAGCGAGTTCGACGGCGCCGAGTAGGAGGAGCGCGTAGAAGGCGAGTTCGGGGCGGACGGATTGGTATTTGAAAACGCCGAGCAGCAGAGAGGTGTTGAGGAGAGCGGCGAGAGTGGAGACGCTTTCTTGAGATTTGTTTTTGATTTCGCGGGCGATGTAGGACCAGCGATAGGTGGCCCAGTAGAGGCAGAGGAGCACGGTGCTGGGAATAAATTCGGGGAACATGTGATGCGGGCCGACCGCGGGGATGATGACGCGGGAAAGCCAGATGAAATGATTGATGTAGGCCGCAAGGATGCCGAAGACTTCGAGTTCGAACCACTGGCGGCGATGAACGATGGTTACGAGGCCGAGAGCGAGGATGGCGCCGGCGGTGAGTGAGTAGATGGTGTCCTGGCTGATGGCCACGGTGAAGAAGGCGAGGAGAAAGGCGAGGCCGGTGACGACCTGGGAATCGTAGCGCAGGGTGTGGAAGACCATGGCGACGGCGACGAGGAAGAGGAGGACGAGGTCGACCCATTCGGTGTCAATGACGCGGGTGTAGAGGACGAAATGCATCGCGTAGGTGACGAAGAAGGTGAGCGCCCAGCCGCCGCCGATGAGGGCGCGGGCGAAGATGCGGTAGCGGTCGAGGCGTTCGAGATAGATGCCGGTGCCGAGAATTACGAAGCTGATCAGGTAGCCGAGGCCGACCTTTTCGGGATTGCTGAGCGAGGGAAATTTGTAGGCGAGGAAGAGGGAGATGCCGATGACGAGGGCGATGATGCCGAGTTTGTTGAGCCAGTTTTTGCCGAGGGTTTCTTCGAGCTGAGAGGTGGCTTCACGCGCGGAGAGGTGCGCGGGCTGCGGCGGAGGGGAGAGCGGCGGAGGGATTGGCCGCGGGGCCACCGGAGGATGGGGAGTGGTGAGCGCGTGCGGCGCGGCGGGAGGCGGCGTGACCGGCTTGGGGAATGGTGGAGGAGGAGTGGGTGGTTTTGGAGTTGGCGGTTCGATTGGATGCGCAGGAGGAGCCGACGGGACTGCGGGTTCGGGAGGCTTGGGAATTTCGAGAGTGGGCGGAAGTTTTATGGCGACGGGAGGTTCGACGGGCTTGGGCTCTGGTGCTGAGGGAGCGAGCGCGACGGGTTGCTGCGCGGGAGTTGGAGGCGCGGAGGCGGTGGCTAAGCGGTGCTCGAGTTCGTGAACGCGGGTTTCCAGTTTGGTGATGTCTTTGAGGCGGGGTTCGAATTTGTTGAGGGCTTCAACGACGCGAGCAAAACGCTCATCTTCCTTCTGACGGCGGATGCGCGAGTGCACCCAGCGATAGAAGGCCCACAACGTGAGGATGAGGACCCAGAACTCCATGGCACCTTAGGACGCGAATCGGAATGACGGAATTGCTATGGGAAAAGTTTACAGGGAGTTGCGGGAGGGGAGAGGAATTCCGAGTGGGGGAGTGGCGGGGTGGTTACTGGAAATTGGGATGAGGGAGGTTTGGACACGTTGCAAGGGCGCTGCTTTGATTTGGAGCGCGGCAGGTGAGCTGCAGCTTTTGCGGGGTGAGGTCCCCTGTGTCGTTCGCTCGGGAGAAAACGCCTGCACCGTAAAAGCGGGAGCTGGGCTCCCACATTCCACAGGGGAGCGTTGGTTAAAACGGGGATCAGGGATTGCGGGTGCGTTGGAAGACGGTGGTGGGTTCGCCGTGATAGGTGGCGCGGAGGGATTCGCGAAAGCCGCATTTTTGGGCGACTTTGATGGAGGCGAGATTATCGGGACGGATGAGGCAGACGGTGCGGGGATCGGAGAAGCGCGCGTCGCCCCAGGCCAAGGCGGCACTGACGGCTTCGGTGGCGTAGCCCTTGCCGTGCATGGAGGGAGCGAGAACCCAGCCGGCTTCGCGGAGATTTTCGATGGGCGGGGTGAGTTCGCGATAGAAGTAGGCGAGGCCCACTTCGCCGGCGAAGGCGCGGGTGGATTTTTCTTCGAGGACCCAAAAACCGAAACCGAGAAGAGGCCAGTGTCCGGCGTTGCGCAGGAATTTGACCCAAGCTTCTTCGGCGGTGAGCGGGCGGCCGCCGATGAATTGGGTCACGGAGGGGTCAGCCCACATTTCGCGGCAAGCGGGGAAATCTTCGAGGCGATGGCGGCGAAGGCGAAGGCGTTGCGTTTCGATGACGGGGAATTCGGCGGCGAGCGGCAGCGATTCAAGCATGGGGAGATTTTAGCGCAGGCGCGAGCGAATATTGGAATGGAGAAGAGCAAAGAAGGAGTGGTGAGGGGGGGAGGTGAAGAGGTAGAATCGGCGCGAATCCGGTTGAAAGACGACTGAAGGCGCGCGTTACCGGGCGGAGCGCAGAAATTCAGAGCGATTGAGAGAAGAGGCGTGCGATGGCCACATCAAATAGTACACAAGGATTACACGGAGCGGAGGTGGTGAAAAAAGCGACGGGATGGTTTATCGCCATCGCGGTGCTGTTCATCCTGCTGGGAATTTTTGCAATTGCGGAGCCGTGGACGGCGGGGCTGGGAGTGACGCTGCTGGTGGGCTGGCTGCTGGTGATCGGCGCGGTGGCACATTTTATTGCGGCGTTCAAGGGCGGCGGGGCGAAGCACGTGATTCTGCAGTTGCTGGTGGGAATTGTGTATTTGATTGGCGGCGGGTATTTCCTGACGCACACGATCATGGGAGTGAGCACGCTGACGCTGTTGCTTTCGGGAGTGATTCTGGCGGAGGGCGTGCTGGAGGTGGTGGCGTACTTCCGGTTGAAGAGCGTTGGCGGATCGGGCTGGTTGCTGATTAACGGAATCGTGACGCTGTTGCTGGGCGGATTGATCTGGTTTCACTGGCCGTCGAGTTCGGTGTGGGCCATCGGGACGCTGGTGGGAGTGAATTTGTTGATGACGGGATTTTCGAGGTTGATGCTGGGATTGGCGGCGAGGAAGTTGGTGGGGTGAGGGAAAGAAAAGAGTTCAACACAGAGTGCACAGAGGGGCCGCGGAGGACGCGGAGAAGAGAAACCCAAGAGGGGCACGATGTATCGTGCCCCTACAGGATAGGGGACCTTCAAGGTTTGCGGGTGCCGATTGTTGGTTGGCCGGTTGGGTTGACGATTCGAGGGCGGCCCGGCCGGGCCGCCCTGCAAAGTTAGAGATTGAAGGTGTAGAGGAGCAGGCGGGTGATGAAGAGGTCCACGACCAGGACGGTTACGGAAGATACCACGAAGGCGTTGATGGTGGCGCGGCCGACGCCCTCGGTGCCGCCCTTGACGCGGAATCCCTGATGACAGCCGACGGTGGCGATGATGAAACCGAAAACCAGGGGCTTTATGAAGCCGATGCACAGGTCGCCGAAAACCAGGGCTTTGATGGCACGGGTCCAGAACTGTTCGGCGTCAATGTGCAGCGTGAAGCTGGCGACCAGGAAGCCGCCGAGCAGGCCGGAACAATCGCCCACCGCGACGAGCAGTGGGAGCACGATCACTGTGGCGAGCACGCGCGGGGTCATCAGCTTGCGGACAGGATCGATGCCGAAGCCGCGGATGGCGTCCACCTGATCGGTGACCACCATGGAGCCGAGTTCGGAGGCCATACCGGTGGCGTTGCGTCCGGCGACCAACAGAGCGGTGAAGACAGGACCGAGTTCGCGAAGCAGGGCGAGAGAAACGGCGTCGCCGGTTAAAACGGTTTCCCCGAAGCGGGCGAACTGAGAAGCGGCGTTCAGGACCACGACACCGCCGACGCACAGCAGCGCGACGGAGACAATCAGCAGCGAACCAACGCCGATCAGGTCCATCTGCACGACCAGGTCGGAGAAATAGCGCGATCTGGCAAAGATGCTGCGCACCGAATGCAGGGCGAGCAGCGAATAATCCTGGATGGAGAACGTCCACATCTTCAGGGCGTTGCCGACGACGGAGGAGACGGAGGCGGTGGTGGAATCGAAATCGGAGTTCAAGGGTACACCTTCCCTTCAGAGAAAGAACCGACGGCGCAACGGGTGGCGAGGCCGGAGAAGATTATCCGAGCGTGAGGAGCCTGGCGGGGGCGGCTCCGAAACTTATGGCCTGGAATTTTCAAATGCGGCACCCGGATGCGCGAAGATGCAAACGTGGGAAGGATTATAGAGGATTTGCGGGAAAGGGGAAGGAGAGTGTGGCGGCGGGGCAGATGGACGGTGACGGGTGGAAAGATTGCAAACGCTCGAAGGTGAGGTTATTCGGGCATCTTCGTCGGATGCCCTCCCTCCTGAGGCGGGCAAGCAGAATGACAAGCTCTTGCTGATTGGCAGGTTTGAAGCAGCGTCCTCTGAAGATCTTAAGATCAGGATTTGCGGGTCAGGGTGATGACTTCGGTCATGGCTTTGCCGTGGTCATCGAAAGTCCAGGTCTGGACAAGGCGGTTTTTGTCGGGCATGGAGAGAGTGAGCCCGACCATGTGAGCTTCGTCGGGAGATTTGGCGCCGGCGAGGCGGAGGAAAGTGAAATCGAGCTTGCCGCTGGCGGCGGGAGAGGGCGCGGTCTGCATGGTGGGCTGATTGCCGGCGGAGCAGTAGTGGGTGACGAGGATGCGGTCGCTTTCGAGGGAGTACATGGTGATCATGCCGGGTTCGTTGCCGGGGCTGAGGCGTTCCATCAGAACGCTGCCACCGGAGATGAGTTCGTAAGAGACCTGAGCTTTCTTGCCATCCTGGGTGGTGCCTTCCCACTGGCCGACGAGAGCTTTGAGTTGATCGAAGGCCGGCGTGGTGCGTGCGGCCATGTGCATTTCCTGGGCAGCGGTGAACGGGGCGAGGAATGCGCAGAGCAGGAAAGAGAGAAGTTCGCGTGAGTGAAACATGGGAGCCTCCATTGTAAAAGTCGCCGGGAGCGAGCGGGGCGGAGAGGCCCGGCGAGTAAGCAAATTGAGCAGGGGAGAGTGTGGCGCAGGAGGCGGCGGAAGTCTAGAGGGGAGAAAGGCAGCTTCGGGTAACACAAGTGATCGGGACCTTCTGGGGCCTGGACCAGGAGGTGGACTTAGCCCCGGCAGATGTGTTGGGATTTAGGCGATCACGTCGTAAGAGTTAGTGTTTGTTCGCAAGAGCAGACAGGGGAGGAAGAAACTATGAAGTCTAACCACAAGCTGGCGGTGGCAGTGCTCGCGGGAGTCTCGCTCGGCGTTGCGGGTGCCAACGCAATTCACGCGCAGCAAATAAAGGTGCCGGCTGGCTACGTCATCGCGGAAGTGGATGTAACGGACCCCGCCGCGTTCCAGAAATATGCGGAGAAGGTGCCGGCAACGGTGGCGGCTTACAATGGCCACTATCTCGCTCGTGGCGGCAAAGTCGAGGGTGTCGAGGGCGAAGCGCCCAAGCGCATAGCGGTGCTCGCTTTCGAGAGCGTGGAAAAGGCGCGGGAGTGGGAGTATTCGCCAGCCTATGAGGCGATCAAGCCGATGAGGCAAAGCTCGGCGAAGAGCCGCATATTTATTGTCGAAGGTATCGCCCCGAAATGAAGGAGCGGATCGGTTGGATTTCCCGTGTCCGGGGATTCCGCGTCTGATGCCATTTGGTGAAAGTGGGAATCGGAAGTCAGGGCACTCCCGTTGGTCAGCGTTTTGTAACCTGAATGGTAAAGGTGACCGTGGGATTGGAATCGGTGTGCGAGAGTCGGATCTGGGCTTCTCCCTCGGCAACGGCAAGGAAACGGAAGGCTGCTGACGGGCCGCCGGGGTTCTGCTCCCTTGGTGGTGGGTACGTGGCACTCTCAAATCGGATAGCGCGTGAAGATATTTGCGGGGTGTTGTAGTGCCCTCCACCGATGGTCTGGAGAGTTACAACTATTGGCTGGCCGACTTTGGCGGAGATGCGTCGACCATCGTTCGCGCGATTCAAGAAAATCGCCTGTTGCGTGATGCCCGGAGACGTGGGGGCCTGCTGAGCGGCAGAGTTTTCGCAAGAAGCGACCAGTAAAGCGAGTGCCACGAAAATGGAAGTCATCCTTGAGCCCTCCTTGCCCTTTGAGCGGAATCTGCCAAAAATCTTGCAACGAGGCGGGCGGGGAGGTGCGGGATGGGTCGCTGGGGGGAGCGAAAGCGTTGACCGGCGGCGGAGGGGGTCCTTACCATGGGTGGGTGGGGGGCGGATGGGCTTGGGACCACATCGAGGGAAGATGCTGTTTGCGGGAGCCTGGCTGGTGCTGGTGATGGGTTTTGCGGGCTGCGAGGACGCAGCCCGGAAGCCGGCGCAGGCGCATGTTCCGGCGCTGGACCCTTTGCAGGGAGAGCGGGCGCAAGCGCGGGTGACGGCACAGGCCGCACCGAGTGCCGTTGGAAACCTGCCGCTGCGGGACTTGCAAGCGCTGCCATTGATCTCTCTGGTGCAGACTACGCCGGGCGGGATTCCCTATTTGATCGAAAGAGTGAAGGAGAAGTTTGCTGCGGGCGAGGCGAATTACAAGGAAGGGCATCTGGCGGCGGCGCGGCGGGATTTTGACGACGCGGTGGACTGGATGCTGGAGAGCGGGTACGACCCGAACAGCGACCCCAAGCTGAGCGAGCTGTTTCACCAGGTTACCGATTCCATTTACACCTACGAGTTGCAGGCGTTCCGCGCGGGCGACGGCTTCAGCGAAGCGCCGGCGGTGCCGGCGCCGATCGACGAAGTGGCGGAGATGACCTTCCCGGTGGATCCGAATCTGCGGGCGCGGGCGGAGGAGTCGGCCAAGAATCTTTCGCATGATTTGCCGCTGACGGTGAACGACGTGGTGGTGTCGTACGTGAATTTTTTCCAGACGCCGCGGGGGCGGGCGATCGTGGAGACCGGGCTGCGGCGCAAGGGGAAATACGACGGCATGATTGCGCGGGTGCTGAAGGAAGAGGGCGTGCCGCAGGACCTGATCTACCTGGCGCAGGCGGAGAGCGCTTTCCAGCCGCTGGCGCTTTCGCGGGCCGGGGCGCGGGGAATCTGGCAGTTCGTGCAGTGGCGCGGGAACGAGTATGGATTGAAGCGCACCTGGTGGGTGGATGAGCGCATGGATCCGGAGAAGGCCACGCGGGCGGCGGCGCAGCATTTGCGGGATCTTTACGGGTTGTTCGGGGACTGGTATCTGGCGATCGCGGCGTACAACTGCGGCCCGGGCAACGTGCAGAAGGGCGTGGAGCGGACCGGGTACGCGGACTTCTGGGAGCTGTACAAACGAAACGTGCTGCCGCGAGAGACCAAGAACTATGTGCCGATTATTCTGGCGCTGACACTGATCGCCAAGGACGCGGCGCACTATGGGGTTTCCGTGGACCCGGACCAGCCGGTGGAGACGGATGTAGTGAAACCCGGGCGGGCGATCGACCTGCGACTGGTGGCGGAGACGATTGACGTGGACGTGGCTACGCTGCGAACGCTGAATCCTTCTTTACTGAGGATGATCACGCCGGACGATGCAGAGTTTGTGCTGCACCTGCCGAAAGGCACTGCGGGCGTGTTTTCGGCGGAGATCGCGGATATTCCGGCGGACAAGTGGGTGAGCTGGCGGCGGCACCGGGTGGAGTCCGGGGAGACGCTGACGGCGATTGCCAAGAAGTACCGGGTAACCCCGGCGGCGATAGCGGCGGCCAACGACCTGGAGCCAGGAACCGGGCTGGAGCTGGGAGAGAAGCTGATCATCCCGGCAGCCCGACCGATAGAAGAAACCAAGAGCCGGCTGGTGAGGTATCGTGTGCGGCGGGGGGATACGCTGGGGGGGATTGCGGACCAGTTCAGTGTGACCGGCGAGGACATCCGGAAGTGGAATGGTTTGAAGACCGGCAAGGTGAGCCGCGGGATGGTGTTGCGGATTTATACCGTGGGGGGCGCGCCGGAAACGCACGCGGTGAAGAGTTCGGCCAAGAGCGGGCACAAAAAGGCAGCGAGCAGTAGCGCCGGCGGTGACGGGGGCGGAGGCGGAAGCCAGACGAAACCGTAAAACCCCACGGGGGGCCGTGGCGGCGGGGCGGGAAAACTATTTTCACGAAAACCGGGGAGTTGTGTCCGGAAGGCTTGACAAGGACGTTGGAGTGGGATAACAAATCGCAAGGGCGGAGTGCAGGCCATCTCCGGGTGGTGCAGCGTGCCAAGGACAACGGGTAAAAAGGTTCCCCATGGGGAGGAGAGCATGGAATTCGAGAAGGATAACTTTGAAGAAGACGAAGAGCTGTCCCGGTTGGACGACGACGAATTGGGCGGCGAGCCGGACGGCCTAGTCGAAGAGGTGGAAGAGTTGCTCATCGTGGAGGAAGAGCCCGCGGACGATGGGGATGAGGAGCCCGAGGAGAAGCCGGCGGCCAAGCCTGCGCCAAAGGCTGCACCCAAGAAGAAGGCCGCGAAAAAGCCAGCCAAGAAGGCGGTCAAGAAGCGCGTGAAGAAGGCCAAGAAGCCGGCCAAGAAAGCCAAGGCCAGGACGAAGAAAAAGCCGGCGAAGAAGGCCAAGAAGCGGCGCAGGTAGCTCCAGCATTACAAAGGGAAAATTTCACCACAGGCTCTCCGAGAGGATCGGGGGGCCTTTTTTTTGTACGCGCTGGTGCTGGAATGGGAGAGAGCGGAGAGAGCGAGCGGTCCAGAATGGGGAGAGCGGTGTCCCGGAAGGGGAAGCGGGGGCTGGGAGCAGGGCGCGAGACTTACTTAGAGAATTAAGTATCGCTAAGATAACGGCACATGTACCGTGCTTTGGAGCAGATCCGGCGGATGCGCGGCGGCGCCCAGGCGCACCTGATGCGCTGCGCGGACGGCAACTACTATGTGGTGAAGTTCCAGAATAACCCGCAGCACCGCAGGATCCTGGTGAACGAGCTGCTGGGTACCAGGTTGGCGTCGCGGCTGGGACTGCCGACGGCGCCGGTGGAAGTGATCGAGGTGGGGGCGGAGCTGATCCGGCTGACGCCGGAATTGTGTGTCGAAATGCCCAGGTCGCGGACGCCTTGCGCGGCGGGATTACAGTTCGGCTCGCGGTATCCGGGGGATCCCCGGCAGATGACACTGCACGATTTCCTGCCGGATGAAAAACTGCGGCAAGTGGAAAACCTGCACGATTTCGCGGGCATGCTGGTCTTCGACAAGTGGACCTGCAACACTAACGGAAGGCAGACGGTTTTTTTTGAAAATCCGGCGCTGCCATCGGCGGAGATGCGACGGCGGGAAAAAGGGGGCGCGAAGGTGTAGAGGGAGCGTCGGTGCGGGGCCAAGAGTTGCATGGAACCGGCAAGACGCTTGAGGCGGGAGGGGTGCGTGAAGAAGCCGCGCGCGGGGCGGCGTACCAGGCGGTGATGATCGACCAGGGATTCTGCTTCAACGCCGGGGAGTGGAATTTTCCCGATGCGCCGCTGCGCGGATTGTACGCGCGGAGCCGCGTGTATGAAGGCGTGACCGGGATGGATTCCTTCGCGCCATGGCTAGAGCGGCTGGAGAAACGCATCACCGAAAAGGTGCTGGCGGAGCTGGCGGAAGAGATTCCACCGACGTGGTACGAAGATGATTACGACGCGGTGGTACGGGTGCTGGAGCAGCTGATTCGAAGGAAGAGACTGGTGGAGGAGTTGATCTGGTCGGCGAAGAGTTCGAACCGCCAGCCGTTTGGAAGCTGGAGGTAGTGGCCAGCGACCAATGGCCAGTGAAGAAGGTGAGTAATGTTTGGTGACTGGTGTTTAGTGACTGGTGAAAAGCAAGAGTGCGCGGGCAGCTAATATGGGTTTTACCAGTCACTAGTCACGCGAGGTTGGGAGGAGTTCGATGGTGACACACGCGACGGAAGCAACCGCTACAGACCGCGCGCTGGCGTACCGCGTGCTGCGGTACACGGCGAACCTGGTGCGCGACGAATGGGTGAATATCGGGGTGCTGGTGTTCGATCCGCAGACGGGCGAGCGGCGGCTGCGGCTGATCGAGGAGCCGGAGGAGTACGCGCGGGTGCGCCGGCTGCACCCGCGGGCCGATGAGGAGCTGCTGCGGGCGTTGCGCGATGACCTGGAAAACCGTTTCGCGACCGCCACGCAGCTTTTCGCCGGAAATGGGGGCGGCAACGGGAAGGGCAGCAATGCGGGAAACGCGCAAACCAGCGCGGACTGGTTGAAGCTGCTGGGAAAATGGGACGAGACGCTGTCAAACGCCCTGCAACTTGCGCCGCAAAAAGGCGTGCACGCTGAGGACCTGGACGCGGAGATGGAGCGCTTGTACGCCGACCACGTGGCGTTCGAGCGCGGCGCGGCGCGGCCGGGCGTGCCGGGGAGCCGCGGGGCGATCCGATCGTATTGCGCGCAGGTGTTCAAACAGGCGCGGCTGTGGGAACGCTTGCAGAAAGCCGTGCGCGCGGAGGAGTTCACGTTTGCGGGCGACCCGATGCGCATCGATTACGGGTACCGGCGGAACGGCACGCGCGGTTTTGTGCAGACGCTGAGCGTTTCGCGGGCGCCGGGCGACGTGAAGTCGTTGGCATACACCGTGGAGCGCATCCGCGGCAAGGTGGCGACCAGCGAATTCACGGCCGTGACCGACGTGCTTTTAACCGCCGAGAACGAACGGCACCAGTTCGTGCGTGAGACGCTGCGAGACGTGGGCGTGGAGGCGGTGCCGCTCGAGGGGCTGGCGGTGTGGACAGCGCGGATGCGGCCGTTGATTCAGTGAGGAAGTGGCCAGTGAAGAGTGACTGGCGATTAGTGACTGGTGAAAAGCGGTTGCGGTGGACGGTTTGCAATGGCGCTCGGCGGAGAAGTTTGGCGGCGGGATTCCGCTGGGGGGTGGCGACTGCCTAGCGGCCAGTGACCAGGGGCCAGGGAAGAGTGACTGGTGACTAGTGAATGGTGACTGGTGAAAACTGGCTGTGGCTCACAATGCGAAGGTGCGGTCAGCGGAAGAGTTCACGCTTGGCTTCGATGGAAAACTCAATCTTCCAGGCCATGACGCTTTACGACATCCGCAAGCGGAATGGTGGGCTCTTCGCCGCTGCGGATGCGGTCGAGAGAACGCTCGGCTAGATACAAGTCTTCGAGATCCTCGCAGTGCCGGATGAGGACCTCGCAGATGTAAAAACAATTTACTTCGGTGCGTGCGCATGGCCAGCGCGTCCGCCTGTCGACAACGTAAAAAGTGTGGTTAGCCACTTCATCCTGGCGGAAGCCGCTGGCATCCACAGCTTGACCTCTTTGATGTTTCGAGCGAGCAGCATTCTGAGGTAGGTTGACATGGAGAATACAGCCAGTCGACGAAATTTTCCTTGGAAACCACGCGGGTGGTCATTCTTGGATAGCGGGTACCAAAAAAAACTCTTAACCTCGTGACCTCGCGGATGGGTCACCGACCAATAGATAATTAACGGCGCCAGAGCTGCTGATAGATCGGTTTGGGGAGGTCGGCGCATGGGCACGAGGACTTTATTGAGCCCATTCAACTTCCCACCGAACTGCTTTTTTATTCCTCGCCACTCGCGCCTCATTCGCACGGAGATTTCATCGCTTGAGGCAGTCAATGGAAGCGTGATGCCCTTGAAGGCGTGAGCTGACGAATTCTTTATCTCGGATTGAAACAGGGTGAGCGTACCATCTGACCAGGTGACCTGAATCCATCTGTCCAGGCGCTTCCCTTTTTTCTTGCCGGTTGTCACTGGCACTTGTAATACTTTTACTCTTGCCTTCAGGGTCCGTTCTAAGAAATCTTGGAAAAGACCGGCCCCCAGATCTTCTCCTACTATCGCTACAAGACCGGTTGCGTGTTTGTCGCTTTCGGGCGGTTTCTCATCGAAGAATTCGACAACTCTCCTGACGTTGACTGTCACACGTCCATTGCTTTTGGCATCCTTCTTCTGACGCCCGGTCATTCGTCCTCCGAGATGGAAGATTGCTTGGCGGTCGCAAAATACCAGGCAAAAGATTGGAAAACGGCCCATACAAGCGAAATGTCGGGTAATCTCTCTACACTGGTCACCGGCCACTGGTCGCTGGTCGCTTTTCACCAGTCACCAGTCACTAGTCACCAATCACTAGACGAGGGGTTCGGACCAGTTTTCGAGGGTCTCTTTTACTTTGTGGAGAAACTGGTGGGCTACGGCGCCGTCGACGACCCGGTGGTCGTAGCTGAGGGTGACGTAGCACATCGAGCGGATGGCGATGGAGTCGTTGATCACCACCGGACGCTTTTCGATGGCGCCGAGGCCCAGGATGCCGACGTTGGGCTGGCTGATCACCGGCAAGCCGAACAGGCCGCCGAAGACGCCGGGGTTGGTGATCGAGAAGGTGCCTTCCTGCACTTCCTCGGGCTTGAGCTTCTTGGAGCGGGCGCGCTCGGCAAGATCGTTGAGGTTGCGCTGGATGCCCAGCAGATTTTTTTCGTCGGCGTTTTTCACCACCGGCACGATCAGGCCGGCGTCGAGCGCCACGGCGATGCCGATGTTGATCTCCTTGTGGAGCACCATGCTGGTGCCGTCGAGCGAGGCGTTGAGCGTGGGATACGCGCGCAGGCCGGCGACCGCGGCTTTGACGAAGAAGGGCATGTAGGTCAGCTTGGTTTCGTAGCGTTTTTCAAACTCGTCCTTGGCCTTGGCGCGGATGGCGGCGATCCTGGTCATGTCGATTTCGTCGACGGAGTAGACGTGCGGCGAAACGTGCTTGGAGACCGCCATGTGCTCGGCGATCTTCTGGCGCATGACGCTGAGCGGCTGAACCTCGTAATTCCCAAAATAGATGCGTTCGCGGGGAACGCCGATCTGCAGCGCGGGCAGGAATTGGCTGCCGTGCACGGCGGGCGCGCCGGGAGCAGCGACCGGAGCGGGGGGAGGCGGCGCTGCCGGACGCGCGGCAGCGGACGCCGGAGTTGGCGCGGCGGCAGCCGGAGCGGATTGCCCGGCGATGACCGATTCGATGTCTTCCTTGGTAATGCGGCCGGCGGCGCCAGTGCCTTCGATGGCGGAAAGATCCACGCCGTGTTCCTTGGCCAGGCGGCGGACCAGCGGGGAGGAGTGAATGCGCTCGGTGGAAGCGGAAGAAGCTGCGGCGGCGGGTGCGGCCGGAGCGGCGACGGGAGCCGCTGGAGCGGGAGCAGCAGGTTTAGCAGCGGCAGGCGCTGGAGCCGGGGCAGCCTTCGCCGGAGCCGGTGCGGGAGCAGTAGCAGTCGCGGAGCCGGCGCCGTCGATCACCGCCACAATGGTCTGGATGGGCACGGTCTGGCCTTCGGCGATTTTGATCTCCTTGAGGACGCCGGCGGAGGGAGAAGGAATTTCGGCGTCCACCTTGTCGGTGGAAATTTCAAAGAGGGGCTCGTCGCGCTCGACCTTGTCGCCGGGTTTCTTGAGCCATTTGGTGATGGTGCCTTCGAAGATGCTTTCGCCCATCTGGGGCATGACGACGTCGACTGCCATGGGATTGCTCTCCTTCTCCTGGTAAGCCGCGTGAAACTTCCGGAATCCGTGACGCTCTCGGGGTGTTCCGCAGAACCTTTCTAGTTTACAGCGAAAGGGAAGGAGCGGAAAGGGCGGGTGGCCGGGATTGTCTTAGCTCGATAATTCTGTCACCCCTTAACGGCAGCGTGAATCTGTCACCCCCCTGGGATGGCTGAATGCTCCGGGCGGGTGACCGGGATGTTTAGCCTAGGGAATAATAGAGCCGGAAAAGGACAACGCAGAGACGCCCCGACCGGATCGGGGTAAACGTCATGCGGTGAGAAGACGCGGAGAACGGCAACTTGCACGCCGGCGCGCCATGCTCAAGGTTTGGCGGAAAAGTTGAAGTCCAGGCTTTGCGAACCGCCGCTGGAGTTGACGGTGATGTCCTGGGACTTGGTGCCGAGCGTTTCGTGCCAGGCGGTGATGGTGTAGCGCCCTGGGGGCAGGTCGGGTATCTCGAAGGTGCCATCGTCGCCGGTAACCGCAAAAAAAGGAGTTCGCAGCACCACGAAGTAGCCTTGCATCCAGGGATGAATATTGCACTTCACGGGGATGAACTCTTCGTTGTCGTAGGCGTAGGAGAAAGCGGGAGTGCCGGGGGGCTGAATCTTGTTCCACTCGCGATTGACCTTGGCGAGCGGATGAATGTTGTGGGCCAGCGGGTCGCTATTGGAGATCTTCATTTCCTGGCCGACGCGGAAGGCCAGGACATGGGTGGTGTAGTGGCAGCCCTGCTGGTCGAAGATGACCGGAGTGGACGGCGCCGGGCCGGGGTAGGGTGCGCCGGCGGAGATGTACACGACGACGTTGCGAAGGGAGTTGCCCGGGCCGGTGAGGATGGTTTCGGGAAAGAGCGGGTCGGCGGCGTGCATCTTGACGCAAGCGGGCTCCTTCGAAACATCGAGTGGCTTGAGTTTGGGCAGCGTGCCGGTGAGGGTGACTTTGCCGGTGATTCGGGTGCCGGCGGGTCCGGCAAGGAGAATCGTCGGACCGCCGGAAAGGGAGAGAGCAAGGATTGCAGCGTGTGCCAGTCGCATCCCCGTAAAGCCTCCTGATCTAGGGATTCCATGAGCCCGTGACCTGGGCGGAAGTTCAAAAGCGCGGCAAAGCAGAGCCTGAAAAAAGTGAAGAAGAGAAGTGTCGCGCCTACCCCGTGCAATTCTGATTTTACCGGGCGGGAAGGCGGTGCAATCGGGAATGCGAGAACTTTGGCTCAATCGGTTACTAACTTTTTGAATTAGTAAGAGGGGCTCAATGGCGGCCACCTGAAGGTGGCCGCCGCAGGAATTAGAACCTGGCCAGGGCTTTGGCAGCGGTGAAGACTTTTTGGGCGTTGGGGAGAAAGGCTTCCTCGAGCGTGGGGGCATACGGGACGGGGGTGTCCAGGGAGGCGACGCGGAGGACCGGGCCGTCGAGGTCGTGGAAGGCTTTTTCGAAGAGGATGGCGGCGATTTCGCCGGCGATGCCGCCGGTCTTGGTGTCTTCGTGGACCACCAGGCACTTATTGGTCTTTTTGATGGAGTGAAGAATGGTTTCCTCGTCGAGGGGGAGAAGGGTGCGGAGATCGATGACCTCGGCTTCGATGCCTTCCTTGGCGAGCGCGTCGGCAGCTTCGAGCGAGGTGTGCATCATGGCGGCGTAGGAAAGGATGGTGAGGTGCTTGCCTTCGCGGCGGACGACGGCTTTGCCGAGCGGCACGGTGTAATCGCCCTCGGGAATTTCTTCCTTGATGCGGCGGTAGAGAAATTTGTGTTCGAAGAAGAGCACGGGATTGTTGTCGCGGATGCTGGACTTGAGCAATCCCTTGGCGTCGTAGGGGGTGGAGGGATAGACGATCTTGAAACCGGGGGTGTGCAGAAAATACATTTCCGGGCTGAGCGAATGGAATGGACCGCCGTGGACGCCGCCGCCGGATGGGCCGCGGACGACGATGGGCGCGGGGGCGTTCCAGAGATAATGGCCCTTGGCGACAAAATTGGTGAGCTGATTGAAGCAGCAGGCGATGAAATCGATGAACTGCATTTCGGCGATGGGGCGCAGACCGAGATAGCTCATGCCACAGGCCGCGCCGATGATGGCGCTTTCGCTGATGGGGGTGTCAATGACGCGCTCCCAGCCGAATTTTTCGAGCAGGCCCTCACTAGTTTTGAAGGCGCCGCCGTAGACGCCGACGTCCTCGCCGATGAGCACCACGCTGGGGTCGGCGGACATCTCTTCGAACATGGCCTGACGGATGGCTTCGAGAAAGGTGATGGGGGCCATGGGCTACCTCCGGGCCTTTCCGCGCGCGGCGGGTTTTGCGGGCGACGGTTTCTTGGCGGGAGGTTTTGCGGCTGACTTGGCGGGCGATTTTCCGTTTGCGGAAGGCTCTTCCGCGGACGGCTGGGTGTCGCCGAAATGGATGGGGGCGTTTTCGCGGGAAGAGGTTTTGCCGCGGCCGAAGCCTTCAACGGTCCAGACCGGCTCGACGCTGCAATTTGGCGGGGTTACTTCCGCGATGGGGCGCTCCCACTTGGGGCGGATCTTATGGCAGTCGTCGCCGGTGCAATAGACGCCTTCGGCGGCGAACTCCGGCGGGGGCATGGGGGAGTTTTCGGCGAACTCGCGATCTTTTTCGAGCAGCGCGTTCATTTTGTCTTCGATTTCTTTTTTGGTTTTGGCGTCGAGGATTTTTTCGGCGGTCAGGAATTTTTCATAGAGCGTGATGGGATCGCGCTTTTCCCAATACTCGCGCTGCTCCGCGGGGACGTATTCGGCGGGATCGTGCTGGGCGTGGCCGCGGCGGCGGAAGGTTTTCGCTTCGATGAGGATGGGGCCCTCGCCGGCGCGGGCGCGGTCGACGGCTTCTTTGGCGGTCGAGTAGACGGCGACCGGGTCGTTGCCGTCGACGATATAGCTGGCGATGCCATAGGCCTTGGCGCGGTCGGCCAGATTTTCGAGCGGCACCTGGCGGCGCACGGGCGTGGAATAGGCCCACTGGTTATTTTCGAGGATCAGGACAAAGGCGGCTTTTTGCGAGGCGGCAAGATTCAGGCCTTCGTGAAAAACGCCGGTGGAGCTGCCGCCGTCGCCGATCCAGGTCATGGCCACGATTTTCTGGCCCAGGTAGCGGCCGGCCATGGCCACGCCGGTGAGGACGGGAATGAGATCGCCGAGCATGGAGATAGGCGAAACGATGTGCAGATTTTCGAGATCGCCGAAGTGGCTGGTGCCGTCCTTGCCTTTGGTGGGCGAGGTGTACTTGGCCATGTGCTGGGTGAAGATGTCGCGCGGGGGAACGCCTTTGACCAGCAGCGCGCCGATGTTGCGGATCATGGGCGCCATCCAATCCTTTTTTTCGAGGGCGTAGGCGCTGCCGACGGAGATGGCTTCCTGGCCGAGGCTGGAATAGAGGCCGCCGACGATTTTGTTCTGGCGGAAGAGGCGGGTCATGGTGTCTTCAACCTCGCGGTTGAGGCGCATGAAGTAGTAGAGGTCGAGATACTGCTGGCGCGAAAGTTTGGGCTTGGCGCTGGTCTGAGTGGCAGGCATGTTCGGCGATTCTCCGGAAGAATGTCCGGTTGTCTATCTTACGGCCAATGGGAGCGGTTGGCGAATGGGGGGAAGGAGGAGGGGTGGCGAGGGAGGCGTGGAAAGAAGACAAATTGGCTGGTTGACCTTGATGTTGCAAATGCAACATCTTTATGTTGTACTTGCAACATGGAGGGCGCGATGACCGGCAACCTGGAAGCGATGCTGCGAAGAAGGGCGATTCGGGAGTTCGATCCCGTGGAGGTGCCGGCCGAGGCCCGCGAACAGATGCTGCGGGCAGCTTGTGCGGCCCCCTCGAGTTTCAATTCCCAGCCTTACCGGCTGGTGTGGATCGAGTCGCCGGCGAAGAGAAAGCGGGCGGCGGAGTTGTGCATGTCACAACCGGCGGCGCAAACGGCTTCGGCGCTGGTGGTGGCCGTGGCGGACCTTGGAGCATGGAAGGCGACTACCGAGGGGCATTTGCGGTGGATGCGCGAGAGCGGATTCCCTGAGAGCAAAATCCGGGAGTTCGAGAAGAAAGCAAAATTGGCGAAGTGGTTTTACCTGCAGGGGTGGTGCAACATTTTTGGCGCCGCGAAGTGGCTGGCCCTCAAGCTTATCCATCTGCGGAAAATCATCGGGATGGCGCCGGTTTCGCGGCAGGGGTTGTTCCAGTGGGCGACAAAGAGCACTGCACTGGCTTGCGGTAATTTGATGATTGCGGCGGAGTCGCTGGGATTCAACACCTGCCCTATGGAGGGATTTGACGGGGCGCGGCTCTCTAAATTTCTGGGACTTTCGCGGAAATACCACGAGATTGTGATGGTGATTGCCATCGGGAAAAAGTCGGCGACGTGCGTGCTGCAGCCACAGTGGCGGCGGCCGCTGGAATCGACGGTGACGATTCTATGATTGCCGTAGAGAAGAGGATGATTGCGGACGAGATTCTGAAGGATTCGGTGCTGGTGCACCTGGCGGCGGCTTATTTTTCGGTGAGCAAACAACTGGAGAGGCGGACGGGGTGTTCGCAGACGCGGGGATTTATCCTGTCCACGCTGCGGGGCGGGGCAGAACGGAATCAGAACCAGATTGCTACGCTGTTGGGATTTGATCGGACCGTGGTGCACCGGTCGATTGGAACAATGCTGAAGGAAGGGCTGGTTTCGAAGAAGAAGGCGGGGGCGGGGAGGGCGATGGTGGTTCGGTTGACGCCGAAGGGAGAGAAATACCGGGAGTTTTTGGTTAAGGAGCGGCGAGCCGCAGAAGAAAAGCTTCGCGGCGTCCTGAAACCGGAGGAATGCGGGACGTTAATCCGGCTGCTGGGGATTGTGGTGAAATTGGAAATTTAGCTGAGAGTGGTCACAAGTCAGCTGGCCAAAAAACCTACGCTACATTCAGGAAAGAAGAGAGTCAGAGTGGCCGGTCTAAAGACCGGCCACTACACAAGACGGGTGGGGGTTATGCGAGATATGCGCCGAGCTGACCGAGGCAGGCGATCCAGCCCTCGTTGTGCTTGTCGCGATCCGCGACGGAGTGAAAGCGCTCATGCGTGAGGCTGACTTCGGTGGAACCGCCGAGGTCGGTGAAACGAACCGTCACCAGCGTGTCTGCAAGGGATTCGTCCTCGGACCATCGCCAGGTGAACACGATCTTTTCAGGTGGCCGGACTTCTTCGTACATGCCCCACATGCGATGGATGTTACCGCCCTTGTGATGCATTTCGACGGAGTATTTGCCGCCGACCCGCAGATCGAGGCGGGTGATGACGGTTTTATAGTCCGTGGAAGGGTGAAACCAGAGGGCGAACTGGCGGGCATCAGTCCAGGCGCGATAGACACGGTCGCGGGGAGCCGCGAAGGTGCGATTTATTTGGAGTGGGTATTCCGGCTGCGATTGCGTTGTGGCCATGTTGGCTTCTCCTTTTGTTGTTTTTCCGGTGGTGGATCCTGGTTTAGGAAACGTTCGAGCGAATCGAAGGCGCCTTCCCAGAAGCGGCGGTATTGGGCGATCCAGTCTTCTGCGGTTTTCAAAGGAGCCGGCGCGAGTTGGCAGAAACGGGTGCGGCCGACTTTTTTTTGCGAGACGAGGCCGGCGCTTTCGAGGACCCGGACGTGCTTCATCACCGCGGGGAGGGACATGCGGTGAGGTTCGGCAAGGTTGCTGATGGAGGATTCGCCGAGCATGAGGGAGGCGAGGATGGCGCGGCGAGTGGGATCGGCGAGGGCGCCGAAGGTGGAGTCGAGGGACTGCGAATACTTAACCATATGGTTTAGTATTGACCACCGGCATGCGGGCTGTCAAGGGAAATTCCCGCGGGCTTGACGCTCGACAGATCGGGGTGCTACAAACGGGGCCGGTCCTACGCAGGTCGGCCCCTTCAAAAGCTCAAACGTCGCATGCCTGCCCTTCGTTTGTGTTTTGCCTTCACAGGTTCATTCCCTGGCAATTCCGCGCAGGCGACACTCGTTCGTCCAAGGAGAGCATCGAAAATGAAGAAGAGAATTCTGCTTTGTCTGGGAGTTGTGCTGATGTGCTGTATCACGGCGGTGGCGCAGGATGCCAAGATGCAGCCGCTGACGTTCTGGTACGAATACTCGGTAAATCCGGGGAAAGAAGCGCAGTTTATGGAGTTGGTGAAGACGGTGGGAGCGCCAGTGCGCGACAAACTGCTGGCCGAAGGAGTGGTGCTGGCGTGGGGCGTGCAGGTGCCCCTGGTGCGCGTACCGGGAAGCGCCACACATGAGATCTGGTATACGGTTGCGGACTGGTCTGGAATCGAAAAGGTAGACGCGGCGATGCGCGCGCAGATCGCGAAATTGGACGAGGAGGCGATGAAGTCGGGGAGCGCGAAGAAAGGGTCCATGGGCGGAGCGACGGTGACTTCGCGAATGATGGAGATCGCCGACGTCAGCAAGACGCGGGACTATGTAACGCGTGACCTGGTGTTTGTGACCGGCTCGGGCGCCATGCCCGCGAGCACGTTGCCTTGTGCCCGCTACAACTTTGTGAAGGTGCGGCCCGGGAAGAGCGGAGAGTTCCGCAAGGTCTGGGAAAAGTACAACAAGCCGGTGCTGGACAAACTGGTGGCGGATGGCGTGGTGCTGGCATACGGTCTGGCCGTAGAAGATGTGCGCACGGACGGCGACTTCACACATTACGTGTGGTATGGGACGAAGGATCTGGGATCGATGGAGAAAGTCCGCCTGGCATATATGGCGGACCGGAACCGGAGAAGCCAGGAAGAGCAGGACGCGATCAGCGAGGAATTCCTGAAGGTGACGGATCCGGATGCTTCGCGATCCGAGGTGACTCGGGCGCTCATGTTCCGAGTTGCCGACATGAAGTAAACTCCAGTTGACGCGGTCAACTGAGACGTGAAGTTTGGGCGGGCCCCATGCGGATGCTTTCCGCGTGGGGTTCTTTTTTTGTTTGGCGGAGGATTGGGCAGGACGGATTGGATCCTTTGGAAGGAATAAAGACTAAGAGCGGCCCGCCTCAGAAGGCAGGCCCTACATGGGGAAGCGCTGCGAGCAATTGGTGCGGAGCGATTTCGCGTGGAGTGAGAGAAAAGAGTTCGGCAAGGTGGTGAGTCAGGCGGCGCTTTACTTCGGCGAGGGCGACGTTACGGAGGAGAAGTTTTTCGAGGGAGGTGGCTTTGCGGTCGGCTATGCCACAGGGAACGATGAGGTCAAAGAAGCGGAGGTCGGTGGAGACGTTGTAGGCGAAACCGTGTGAGGTGACCCAGCGGCTGATGTGCACACCGATGGCGGCGAGTTTTTCCTCGGGGATATTGCCGGGGCACTGGACCCAGATGCCGGTTTTGCCGGGGACGCGATAGGCGGTGATGCCGAAGTCGGCGGAGGCACGGATCATGGCCTCTTCCAGGGCGCGCACGTACCAGTGAACGTCGCGATGGATGCGATCGAGATTGAGGATGGGGTAGCCGACAATCTGGCCGGGACCGTGATAGGTGATGTCGCCGCCGCGATTGGTTTCGCGGAGTTCGACGCCTTTTTGGCGGAGGACGTTTTCGGAGGCGAGTAGGTTTTTCTGGCTGGCGTTGCGGCCAATGGTCAGGACGTGGGGATGTTCGCAGAGGAGGAGGACGTCGTCGATGGCGTCGGCCTTGCGAGCGGCGACGATGCGTTGTTGCAGGGCGTAGGCGTCGGACCAGGTGAGGAGGCCGAGGTCGGTGATGAGAAGGGGGTTCATGGGGGAAGAAGGTCGAGGATTGAAAGTTAAGAGCTAAAACTTTAAGAGTCTTGGAAAGGCGGGCCGATCTGAAGTTCGGCCACTACAAAGGCGCCCGCTTCAGAAAGCGACCGCTACACGTTGATTTGGAGGCCGCGGACGGAGGCGAAGGCGTCGCCCATGGCTTCCCAGACGGTTGGATGCGCGTGAATCATGTGCATCATGTCGTCGATGGTGCCTTCGAGATTGAGCACCGTGGCGGCTTCGCAAAGAATTTCCGTGGCCAACGGGCCGATGATGTGGATGCCGAGAACTTCCCCGTATTTTTCGTCAGTGACGACCTTGATGAAACCGCCGTGATTGCCGAGGATGGTGGCCTTGCTGTTGCCGACGAAGGGGAATTTGCCAATCTTCACGGCGTAGCCGGCATCGCGCGCTTGCTTTTCGGTCATGCCGATGGAACCGATTTGCGGCTCGCAATAGGTGGCGTTGGGGATGCGCAGCTTGTTGATGGCGTGGGTGGGCTTGCCGGCGATATGGGTGACCGCGACGATGCCCTCCATCATGGCGGCGTGGGCAAGCTGCGGCAGGCCGGCAACGATATCGCCGATGGCGTAGAGGCCGGGCTCGTCAGTTTCCATGAACTGATTGACGTGGACGAAGCCGCGCTCGAGCTTGGCCTTGGATTTCTCCAGGCCGCAGCCGTCGGTCATGGGTTTGCGGCCGACGGCGAGAAGAAGTTTTTCGGCTTGCAAGGTCTGCGGCTTGCCGTCCTTGTCTTTAAAAGAGACGGTGACGCCCTTGGCGTCTTTCTTTACGCCATCGACCATGCAGCCGGTTTGCACCGCGATTCCCTTTTTCTTGTAAGTCTTTTCGAGTTCGGCGGAAATTTCCTCGTCTTCGACGGGAACGACGCGCGGGAGGGCTTCGAGAATGGTGACCTGGGCGCCGAAGGAATTGTAAATGGAAGCGAATTCGACGCCGACGGCGCCAGCGCCGATGACGATGAGCGTTTTGGGAATTTCCGGGAGTTCCAGAATCGAGCGGTTGGTGACGATGGTTTTGTGATCAGGCTCGATGCTGGGAAGCGATTTGGCTTCCGAGCCGCTGACCATCAGGATACCGCCAGCTTCGATAGTCTCTTTTTTGCCGTCTTTTTCGACGCTAATCTGGCCGGGCCCTTCGTATTTTCCCCAGCCTTGCTTCCATTCGACTTTGTTTTTCTTGAAGAGAAATTCAATGCCCTTGGCGTGCTTGGTGACGATTTTGGATTTGCGGGCGAGAATGTTTTGCCAGTTGATATTCAAGCCGGTAACTTCGAAGCCGAGCTCGGCGGCGTTTTTGAAATGGTCGTAGACATCGGCGTGGTGAAGAAGAACCTTGGTGGGGATGCAGCCCACGTGCAGGCAGGTGCCGCCGAGGAAGGGATCCTTTTCAACGACGATGGTTTTCAGCCCAAGTTCGCCGGCGCGAATGGCGGCCACATAGCCGCCGGGTCCGCTGCCGATAATTGCCACGTCATATTTCGCCACGCGTAGTCTCCCTTCCGAACAGGCCAAACCTCACCACAAGCGCAGAAAGATTTGGGCAAAGATGGAAAAAGAAAACGGAATTGCCCTGTGGAGCGCAATCAGATCCCACAAAAAGGCAATTGTAGCAGCGGGTTTGATGGGGGAGCAACTCAGGGGGCTACATTGCGGAGGTTGGGTGGGGCGGGGAGCACCGGAACGGGAATGGCCCAGAACGGACCTGAGCAACGAAGTGCGGAGAGTTGCCGGTGGAGTTAGAAGGCTAAGGATTGCCAGAAGAGTGACTTAGAGAATCCGGAAGGACGCGCTGGATGAAATTGGCCAAGTTCGGGGACCCGGACTTTTCGTTTCATTTTGGGAAGATGCCGCCCGGCGAGGCCAGCCGAATGGCAGCCTGGACGGGTCGCGCGAAATATTTAATGATCAGACACTTTTACTCTTGAATTAGCCCCCGCGCTGCTATATAAAGCGAGCCGTTCGAACCTCCGAAGTACCACAGGAAGTCGTAACTATTTCATTAACACGGGGGCTCAAATGCTGAAGATAGCGGAGCGGTATTGGCATTGTCTGAATCGGGCGTGCGGAATGGCGACGCTTTCCGGGGAAGACGATTGGGAGCTGGAAACCCGCAGGTGCGCGTGCGGGAGCCTGATGAGGAAACATACGCAACCGGGAGTGTTTTCCTATCTGGATTTCTTGCGGGAAGAGCCGGCCGGCGAAATGCAGGAAGGCACGAGAGAGGAGCAGGGAGTATGCGAGAGATGAAGCTGGTGGAAACGCAGGCACGGAGCAGAACACCGCTGGTGGTGAGAGGCAGCCTGCCACGCACTTTTCTAGGCCTGGGAATGTTCGTGGAAGCCGGCTTAATTGTTTGCGGGAGTTATCTGCTGGCGGACGCGATCCTGCAGCCGCTGGATGCCGGAACGTGGTCGGTGATTGGCGGCGGGTTGATTTTGGCGTTGGCGACGGTGCTGCTGTTCTATCTGGCGTGGCCTCCGAACAGAAGTTCGATGTCCCGCCGGGAAGAACCGGCAGAGCAGCCAGCAGAGATGTTACTGACCGTTTATGGGAGCGCCATGCAGGCGCGGTTGGATGCCAAATGGGTATTGGAAAAAGAGAAAGAGTTGCCCGGGCCGATGTAGGGACGGTTTAAGCGTGTTGCAAGGCCGGGAGGTAGCGCTCTTCGAAGATGATTCGGTGATGGAGCGCATGGCCGGCGATGATGAAGGCGAGGGCCAGGACGGAGACTTCCTTGCCGCTGGCGTTGCCGCGACGCAGCCAGGAGGCGTCGTCGAGAGAGCGGAGGAGGGTGATTGTGGCCCGGCGGATGGCGGTGAATTCCTCCAGCAGATCGGAGAGTTTGCGCGCGGAGGAGTTCGCGGTTTTGACGTAATCGTCCTGTTCGAAGCCAGGGAGCGGGGTCTGATCGCCGCGGGCGATGCGGAGCATGCGATAGGCAAAGATGCGCTCGGCGTCATTTACGTGACCAAGAGTTTCCTTGATGGACCACTTGCTGGGTTCATAGCGAAAGTTGGCTTGTGCTTCTGTGAGCGGTTCCAGTAGACGATTCATTTCCTTAATTTGCGATTCGAGAATATCCAAAAAATTCCCGTCCGGGACCAGCATCACATACTTTCCATAATAGGGAGCGTAGTCGTTCGACTGCGGGCGCTTTTGTGTCATGATGCGGATACCTCCAGCGAAGTGGCGAGGGAAAGATTATAACGCGAGAGCAGGCCGCGCGGAGGAATCGAGAAACAGGGACGCGGATGGCGGAACTCAATTTCAGGAAGATGCGAGTGGCGTTTCAGGGCGAGCCGGGGGCGTTCAGCGAGGCCGCGGCAGTGCAGCTTTTGGGAGATGAAATTCGCACGGTGCCGCGAACGACGTTTGACGCGACGTTTCAGGCGATCGCGGAAGGGGCCGCGGATGCGCTGCTGGTGCCGGTGGAGAACACGCTGGCGGGTTCGGTGGTGCGCGTGTACGACCTGTTGCTGGAGAGTCCGCTGGAAATGTGCGGGGAGACGATTCTGCCGATCGAGCACCAGTTGATCGGCATGCCCGGGGCGAAGGGGGACGAGTTGCGGGCAGTGGCTTCGCATCCGATGGCGTTGGCGCAGTGCGAGCGATTTTTTACCGGGCACCCGCAACTGAAGCGCGTGCCGGCCGAAGATACGGCGGGCAGCGTGCGGGAAATGATGGAGCGGGGCGACAAACACTGCGCGGCCATCGCGGGGCGCCGAGCGGCCGAGCATTACGGGGCGGTGATTTTGCAGGAGAACATCCAGGACAACGCGGAGAATTTTACGCGGTTTGTTTTACTGCTGTCACCGGCGGATGCAAAACGTTACCGGGGAGCCGCGGCCAAGAAGATTTCGCTGGCCATGCGGCTGGCGCACAAGCCTGGCGCGCTGCTGGCTTCCCTGCAACCGTTTGCGAAGCATGGCGTGAATTTATTGAAGATTGAAAGCCGGCCCATACATGGAAGGCCGTGGGAGTATCAGTTTTACCTGGACGTGGAAGCGGGGGCGCCGGAACACCTGGAAGCGGCGTTGCGCGAGACGCAGGAAGCGACGAGTGAGCTGCGAGTATTGGGGAGATACGCGGCGGCTGCACGCAGGTAAAGAAAACAAAGCAACGGGGCGCGAAGGGTTCGTGACCCGTTGCTCTATGCGAATTGAATCAGCAATAGCTGCAGGCTTCGTCGCCGACGTTGCCGCCGGAGATGCCGTCCTTCATGCGGCGGAGGCGGCGGCCAAGGCGTTCGGCAAGTTGGTGACGTGCGCGCCACAAACGGGCCTTCAGCGTATTCTCGGTGACGCCCAGTTTCTTCGCGGCTTCTCCGGTGGAATAGCCCTCGACTTCGCGGAGCAGGAACGCGGTGCGCAGGAGCGGTGAAAGCTCGTCGAGATTCTGGTTGATCATCGCGCGAATCTCGGTGCCGGCGTAGACCTGCTCGGGATTCGGGCCATCGTCGGCGTAGCGTTCGGCAACCGGCAGTTCGTCCTCGTGATTGGTCTCATCGAGAGAAACCGCGGGACGCGCCTTGGCGCTGCGGCGCTTCATCAGCGCGGCATTGATGACGATGCGCGTGAGCCAAGTGGAAAATTGCGAGCGGCCCTCGAAGCGCTTCAGGTTGCGGTAGGCGGAGAGCAGCCCGTCCTGCAGAGCGTCTTCGGCATCTTCGGCGTTTCCGAGCACACGGAGCGCGGTCTGGAACAATTGGCGATGATAACGGCCGAACAACGCTTCGATAGCTTGAGCGTCGCCCCGCTGACCCGCGCGAATCAACTTCTGTTCGGTAAGTTGCGTTGCATTGATCACTTGCGTTGCCATGTTTTCCCCCAGGTAGATTCATAAGAGTTATGACGCGCGAAAAAGTTACAAGGTTTCGTCAGTGCACAGGCACGGCTCCACCACCCATCTTTGGGCGCCTCATAAGAAAGAAGATAGGAATGATGGCGAAAAAAATGACGCCCAAAAGCTTGAAATTGTCGAGGAAGGCGAGCATGGCGGCCTGGCGTTCGATCATGTTGAAAACCATTCCATGCGCCTGCACCCCGGCATTCGCCACGGACGAACCGTGAGAGATGAGATTGGCGGAAGTGCCGGCCAAAGTAGAGCGCAACGCTGGATTCATATTGTTTACGTGATCCATTAGACGCGCCTCATGGAATTGGGTTCGCCGCTCGAGCAGGGTGGTGACGGTGGCGATACCCACGCTGGCGCCGATGTTGCGGGCCAGATTAATGATGCCGGTGCCCATGTTGGTCTTATCGCGGGGAACGTAGGCGAACGCGGTGACATTGATGGGAATGAAAAGGAAGGCCAGGCCAAATGACTGCAACACGCGGCCGAGCATGGCGTGCTTGAAATCGAGCGAGAGATTCCAGCCGGCCATGACGAGTAGAGCGGAGGCGGAAATGGTGCAGCCGAAGGTGATGAGGTAGCGGGTGTCCACTTTCGAGACGAGAAAACCTACGATCGGCATGCACAACATAATGGTGGCGCCGCCGGGAGAAAGCGCCAGGCCGGCGAGTTCCGCGGGATAGCCCATGAGTTCCTGGAGCATCTGCGGGATAAGCACGGTGCTGGAGTACAAGACGAATCCGAGGAAAAACATTGCCAGAGTGGAGATAGCGAAGTTGCGTTCCTTCAACATGCGGAAATCCACGACCGGCTCTTTGGCTTTGAGTTCGCGGATGACACCGCCAACCAAGCCGATGAGCATCAACACCGCAAACAAACGGATGAAGCCGGAGTCGAACCAGTCTTCGCGCTGGCCTTTGTCCAGGATGATTTGTAGGCTGCCGAGGCCGAGACTGATGAGTCCCAGGCCGATGTAGTCGATGCGGAATCCGTCGCTGATTTTAATCCGCTTCATGTACGGCGGATCGGAGACCAGGAAATACGTGAGACCCAACGAAAGGATGCCGACGGGAACGTTGATGTAGAAAATCCAGCGCCAGGAAAAGTTGTCGGTGATCCAGCCGCCGAGCCACGGGCCGAGCGTTGGAGCGACGACCACGGCGATGCCATAAACGGCGAAGGCCATGCCGCGCTTGGAGAGCGGAAAGGTGTCGTTCAGAATGGCCTGTTCGCTGGGCTGCAGGCCGCCTCCGCCCACTCCTTGCAAGATGCGGAAGAAAACCAGCATGCCGAGGCTGGCCGCGAATCCGCACAGGAACGAGCTGATCGTGAAGATGGCCACGCAGCCCATGTAAAAGCGTTTGCGGCCGAGGAGCGAAGAGAGCCAACCAGAGAGCGGCAGAATGACGGCGTTGGAGACGAGATACGAGGTGAGCACCCAGGTGGATTCATCGGCACTGGCGGAAAGATTCCCCGCAATGTGCGGCAGGGCGACGTTGGCGATGGAAGTGTCGAGTACTTCCATGAACGTCGCAAGGGTCACCGTAACAGCGATCACCCAAGGGTTGATCGACCCATCCGGCATCCGCAGTTTGGAGAGAAATCTTTCCATAATGACTTTCGTTCCGAAAACCTGTGCTACTTGGTGATCACCGTGGCGTCCACGTTCATGCCGGGACGCAACACCGCCTGATCGGCAGGAATGGGATCGAGAATGATTTTCACTGGTATGCGCTGTACGACCTTGACGAAATTGCCGGTGGCATTTTCTGGCGGCAGCAGGCTGACAACGGCGCCAGTGGCGCCGGCGATGGAATCGACGTGGCCGGGGAAGGTTTTGCCGTAGGTGTCGACTTCCACATAGGCCTTTTGCCCGGGGCGCATTTTGCGCAACTGGGTTTCTTTGAAATTGGCGGTGACCCAGACGTCCTGCAGCGGCACGATCACCATCAAGCCCTGGCCTTGCTGCACGATCTGGCCGTCTTCGACTTGCTTATGAGTAACCACGCCGTTGATGGGAGTAACGACGTTGCAGTAGCTGAAGTTCAACTCCGCAGCGGCAAGCGCGGCACGGGCCTGATCTACTTTTGCGAGCTTGGCCTGCGCGTCGGCAGAGCGCATCGCGACCCGCTTGATATCCGCGTGCGCGGTTGCCACTCCAGCTTCGGCCTGCAGGACGCGCGCTTTCGCGGCGTCTAGCTGCGCGCGGCTGATATCCACATTTTGTTTGGCCTGAGCCAGGCGCTGCTCATCGGCATTCAGGGCGCTGGCAGTGGCGTCGGCGTTGGCCTTTGCGGCGTCGTATTGCTGTTTGGAAATTTCTCCCTTTTGCATCAGCGGGAGGTAGCGCGCAAGGTCGGCCTGCGCGAGTTGCGCGTTGGCACGGCTCTTTTCAATGTTGGCCTGCGCATAAGCCAGATCCGAAGTTTGCGCTTGTTCATAGGAAGCCTGGGCGCGCATCAGGTCGGCCTGCGCTCCGGCCAGTTGGGCATTGGCGCTGGAAGTATCACTGGCGGCGTTTTCGCTGGTGCGAGGGACGTCCACGCCCGCGGACCGCGCTTCACCTTCGGCCAGCGCAAGTGCGGCTTTGGCCTGGTCGAGGGCCGCCTGAAAATCCGCGGCATCGAGTTTCACCAGGACGTCTCCGGCCTTGACCGCCTGGTTGTCCTTAACAAGAACTTTGTCAACGCGGCCGTAGATTTTTGAGGCGATCGGGGTGATATGGCCGTCTACCTGGGCGTCGTCGGTGGTTTCGCGATTGTGGAAGTAGAGATACAACCCGAGGAAAAGCGCGATCAAGACGGCCCCGCCGATGATCAGGCGCAAGCGAAGTTTGTCGCTGATCAGTTTGTCAGGACGGAGATCCAGCTTCTGGGTTTCGGGGGCTACCCTTACGTTAGCTGCATTCTCCAGGCCTACTTCGATCTCAACACTCATGATTCCTCACTTCGCGTAAGTTTTTTCCATTTGCCCGACCGCGCGCGCGAAGTCGGCGCGGGCCTGGTTGAAACGATAAAGCGCCGCGATCTGGTTGTCGTTGGCGCGGGAAAGCGAATCCTGGGCGGAAATGACTTCAATGTTATTGGCGACGCCGGCTTTGAAGCGGTCGCGGGCCTGGTCGACTTCTTCCTTGGCGAGTTGCACGCCGAGGTTGGCGACCTGTACTTCATTGCGCGCGGACTGCAGGTTGAGCAGCGCGGTTTTTACGTCCAGGGCGATCTGATTTCGCAAATCCGCTTTTTGCTGGTCGATCTTCTGGAGTTCGAGATCAGCTTTGACGATTTCTGCGTGGATGCGGCCACCGGTGAATAACGGCATGTTGACGGAGGCCTGATATTGATAAGTGGGAATGCCGTTGGTCGATGAGGTGCCCAGATAAGCCCAGTTACCGTCGAACCGAAGCGAAGGGAGGCGCTGATATTGCGAGGATTGCTTTTCCAGCTTCGCGGACTTCTCTTCCGCCACAATCGCTTTCCACTCCTGGCGGGCGGAGAGCGCGTCGTCGATGCTGGCTTCAACATCGGGCTGCGGCGTGTCAAAGAAGCTCAGGGAATCGGCCAAGGCGATTTTCTGTCGCGGATCGAGATTCAGCAGCTTGCTAAGACCGAAGAGGGAGGCGTCACGGTCATTTTCCGCTTCGATGAGGCGCTGCTTCTCATTCTGGAGTTCGACGTTGGCGCGCAAGGTGTCAATGCCCGTGCCTACTCCTTCTTTTTGCAGGTCGGCCGCCTGGTCGTAGAGAGCCTGAGCGAGCTCGACCCGAGAGCGGGAGGCTTCGACATTGGCGACGGCGCGCAGGGTGCCAATGTATTGCGAGACAACCAGTAGAATCACTTGTTCGCGAGTGGACAAGCTGTTGGCTTTGCTGGCGTCCACGTTGCTGCGCGCTGCCTGATAACGCTTCCAGAGAGAAAAATCAAAAATCGAGCTGCCGAACGTGGGTCCTGCAGAGAAAATCTGGTAAGGCCCGATATGCTCTCCGAAGGGAAATTGCGGGGGAACGTTGCCGCCGAATTGCGCATAGACGTTTTCGCGATTCGCGGAATCCGCGACGCGAAGATTGGCCTGAGGCAAGAGCGCTGCGCGGGTGATATTTTTGTCCTGAATACTTTCGGCCGCGTTCAGCACGGCAATCTGTTGTGTGGGATTCTGTTTGATAGCCAGGGCCACGGACTGTTCGAGAGTGAGCTTCAGAGTGTCCGCGGGAGCAACAGTGGGCAGCGATGAATTTCTTGTCTGGGCCGAAACCAATGCCGGAAGCAGGAGCAGGCTAAGGAAAAGGACATAGAAAATGATGGGTGAGCCCTTGGAGGGATCGTCGTCTTTGGGATCGCGAGCATCGTTCTTCCGGGCGCTGCCCATGATTTCCGTGACGATGGCTTGATTGAGGCAGCCTTCGGCGAGAAGCTCGGCTCCGAGCCGGTGCATTTCCTTGAGCAGCGCCTTGCCCGCGTTGTCGATAAAGCTAACGCCACAAAGATTGATGCAAAATTTTGGCCGGGGAGACGTGGCGTAGAGTTCGCGCCAGCATTGCTCCAGGGTGGCAACGCGAGGACCGGAGAGACTGCCCTCGACGCTAAGGAAGAGCTTTCCCCGCTTGTTTTCGGTGGTGATTCGAAGCATGTGATATTGATCGTCCTGCCAAGGAAGTAGCAATGAGAATGCCAAAACTTGTTTATTTCCATTCACAATTAAATCCTTTACTTCAAGTTAGATAAGAGACTTATAAAGACTTTTACCTTTGAAGTATTGCTCAGTTATGGGCATATGCCCATAAATAGTCACAATCGTATTGCCGTTATATAGTCATTCATCGGATGGTGCTTGCTCTGCTGAATGTCTCCTTTAGTCCTCCGAAGCTCGCACGCTAGAGTCGAAGCGCAATTCCAAGGGGAGCTTTTGGCCGGGATCGAGTTTGGCCAGTGTCTCCAAATCTTGGTATCCACGCACTGGCTGAGTTCATCGGTGCGGACGATTTTCTTGCCGAGAATGCGGCCGTGGAGAAGGTTGTGGGGAGCGAGAAGTGCCATGGTATAGAGGCCTCAGTGACGGACAAGGTGGATACGAAACAGGGGCGACAAAAGTAACAGCTCTACACAACATAACAGTGTTAAGTGTTCATGAAAAAAATATTGCCTTTCAAGCATGGTTCCTAGCTACTCCCGAAATTAGCGTATCTACAACAAACGGAATTAGTTGCTTCTGCTCTACCCAAGGGAACTCCTTGTCGTGGATGATCAGCAACGAAGTGATTCCGTGGACTCCGCTCCAAAGAGTTTGGCTGATGATCTCCGGATCGGAGATGCGGAATTTGCCGGCAGCGATGCAATCGTAGACGGAACGGCGGAGAAAATCGAACGCTTGTATACCGGGCGAATCGGGCAGGGAGTGCTTCTGCCGGTCGAAACCCTCGGGCTTGGGCATCATGAGCGTGGCCCGATAGTGGTGGGGATTTTCCAGGCCAAAGTTAATGTAAGCGATCAGGCCGCGCTTAAGCCGCTCCTGGGGATCGCCAGACTGATCCAAAATACGCGTCAAATGGGCCGAAAGCCGCGCGAAGGTTTCCGAGCAAACCTGTTCGAGAAGTTCCGCCTTATCTTTAAAATAGAGATAGATGGTGGTGGGCGAGTATTCTATTTTCTCGGCGATGCGGCGCATGGAGACGTTTTCGAAACCCTCTTTGACAAAGAGCTCGCTGGCCGCGTCGAGGATCTCCTGGCGGAGGAATTTTTTCTGGCGAAGTTTGCGCTCTTTGACGCCCATGGCGATGCACGCTCTCACTTACTTAACGATGTTAAGTTACACCCGTCCTATCTGTCAAGCCCTTCTTTTCCAGCTATTTCAGGTTGGCGTATTCCGCCTTAGCGGCCGCAAGCAGCGGGAGATCCGGGTCGGCGTCTTTCCATAGCGCCAGGAAATTCTGGTAAGCGGCGCGGGCGCCGGCATTATCGCCACTGAGAGCTTTGGCTCGAGCCAAGCCCACTTGGGAAAACGGACCCGTCCAGCAGTTTACGATCAGCCCGCGATGATCCAGGATTTTTTGAAACTCCGCGGCAGCCTCCACTCCTTGCTTGGCGGCGAGATAAGCCTCGCCACGCAAGTAGGCGGGAAGGATGCACACAAAATTCAGGCTGCCGATGCCTTCGCCCAGTTCATAGGCTCTGGCCGGTTGCAAGGCGTCGATAGCTTTCACCGCATCGCCGCGATTCAAATCCATTTGCGCGCGAATGGCGGGTATCCAGACGGATTGTATGAGGGTGTTTTCCGGGTAGCGACGATTCAAATCATCCATTGAGCTTTGTGCGCGCGTTGCGTCACCGGCACGAACGAGCGCCAACGTGGTGAGAACCTGAGCGTCGCGGCTTCCCGGCGCAATTTTGCCGGCTGCCGCCGCAAATTCCTTGGCCTGCGCCGGGTTTCCAAAGGCAGCTTCGCGCAGGGCAGCGTCCGCCTGCCAAAGGGCGGCCGTCTCTTTTAGTTCCGCCCTTTCGGCGGATTCCACTGCTTTGCGGCTGAGGGCGCGGGCTTTTTTCAACTGGCCGCTCCTCGCAAGCGTGTTGGAATGCATGAACAGAAGCAAATCTTCCCAACCGGGCTTGTCGGTGGCCAGGCGAACCTGTTCTTCCATCTGTGCAGCGTCACCGCGCAAAAAGGCCAGGCTGTAGATATTTTCGTGAAGTACCGGATCGTCCAGTTTACGGGCGACGGCGTCGTCGATGCCTTTCTGGGCCTCATCGAAGCGATTCAGAGCGAGATAGCTGGCGACTAGATTCTCGAAGTCGACGACGGAGTAGTCGTTGAGGGCATTTTCCTTCTCGGCCGATACCGCTTCCTGATATTTGCCGGCAACCATATATTCATTGGCCAGATTTCCGTGCGCCGTGGGATCTCGCGGATAAATCTGAACCCATTGCTTGTAACCCATCGTGGCTTTTTCCAGGTCTCCGCCAACGAGGTCGTAATAGAGAGTGGTGATGTGGGAGCGTTCGCGTTCGGTGACGCGATCTTTGAGTTCGAAGGCTTTCTTGATTTCCGCAATCGAGGAATCAATCTGGTTCAAATTGTAATAGCCGGTGGCCAGCGCGGTGTGGGCCAGGGCGAAATTGGGATCCAACTCGACGGCCCGCTTGTGAAAGGGAATGGCTTCGGAAGTACCTTTTTCGCGGCCGGTGCGGATGCCAAGGCTGTAGGCCTTCAGAGCATCCAGTGAAGTCGTGGTTGCTTCGGCAAGGGGCACGTCAAATTTTTGGACGGAACTCAGCGACTCGCCCAGATCGCTGCGGATTTTGGCGGCCGCATCGCTGAGGGCCTTGAGCACGGTTTCTTTGTTGGCGGCCTGAGCTTGCTGGCTGGCGAGATTGTCGCCCGTCGAACAAGTCTTCGCGTTCAGCAAAAGCACATATTGGCTGCCCAGACTGGAGATGGAGCCGGCGATATAGGCCTTGGCGCCCGCGCGCTGGCAAATCTCACGAGCCATGTCCTGGGTGATGCGCTGCGCAGTGGGCTGCCCCATGAGCTGCAAAATCTCGTGAACTTTGTCGTCCGACACGATGTTCAGAAAAGGAGATTGCCCGAGATTGACGGCGAGGGCTTGTTTCAGAGTGTCGTCAAAGACCGGATCGGCCGTGGAGTTGGCGAAGTCGGAAAGGACGATGGTGTCTTTTTCGGTGAGTTTCGGTTTGCCGAGAAAATGCAGATACGCCCAGCCGGAAAGAAACGATGCGGCGACAATGGCCGAGGTGGGCAAGATGATTTTTTTCCACCAGCCTTGGGGCGGGGCGAGATCCGGATCAAAGGGAACAGAGCCAGAGGCGGCTTTGCGGCTGCCGCTGGAGGGCCTGGTGGGAGAAGAAGGATGTTCAGCGGGCTCTTCGGCGGCGTTAACGACGCTGGCGCGACTGGAAGAGGTTTCGCGCTTGAGGCGTTTCAGGTCGGCGCGAATGTCGGAAGCGTGCTGGTAGCGAAGGTCGCGGTCCTTCTCCAGTGCTTTATTAATGATGCGCTCGAGTTCGATGGGAACTTCGGAGTTGAGGCGCACGGGAGCGACGGGGGCGCCGTGGAGAATGGAATCGAAAATGGCGGCGGAAGTATCTCCCTTGAAGGGGAGAAAACCGGTGGCCATTTCGTAAATTACGGCGCCAAAGGAGAACAGGTCGCTGCGGGGATCGAGTTGCTTGCCGAGAGCCTGTTCGGGGGACATGTAAGCAACGGTACCCACGGCGCTGCCGGCGCTGGTGATCTGGTCTGTGGCTCCGCCGCCTTGCGAGAGACTGGTGGCGGTGTCACCGGAAGGAGTCCGGGCAGCTAGTTTTGCCAAACCGAAGTCGAGAATCTTGGCGTGGCCGCGGTTGGTGATGAAAATGTTTGCGGGCTTGATGTCGCGATGGATGATGCCTTTGCTATGGGCGGCATCCAGGGCGTCGGCAATGTCCACGCCGATGTCGAGAAGTTGCTGCAAATCCAGGGCGCGACCGTTGATCAGGTGCTTCAGCGTGCTGCCTTCCATGTATTCCATGACGATGAAGGCCCGACCATCTTGCTCCTGGATATCGTGAATAGTGCAGATGTTGGGATGATTGAGGGCGGAAGCGGAACGGGCCTCACGCTGGAAACGTTCGAGGGATTGCGGATCTTTGGCGACTTCCTCGGGAAGAAATTTCAGGGCGACGAAGCGGCCCAGCTTGGTGTCCTCAGCTCTGTAGACGACACCCATGCCGCCGCCACCGAGTTTTTCAAGGATGCGATATTGGGCGAAGACCTGTCCGTCCATGGCTGGGCAACGCGCCGATGTTATAGGGCCACGCGAGTTAAGTCAAAACAAAGTCGGCTAACGGCGCACCGCGATGGCCTGCATTTCGAAATGGCCGCCGCGGAGGAGGGAACCTGCGCCGATGAAGGCGCGGGCGGGAAAGTCCTTGGAGAAGTTGCTGCGGTAGGCGGCGTTGAATTTATCGTAGAGCGAGAGATCGGTGCAGAAGACCTGCACGAAGACGAGGTCGTCCATGCTGAAACCCGCGGCTGCAAGGGTGGTTTTGTAGTCGACGAAGAGGTTCTTGATTTCGTCGTCGATAATGTCGGGCGCCTTCCCAGTCTTGGAATCGAGACCAATGCTCCCGGAGAGGTAAAGTGTGTCTCCGGCAAGGATCGCTTTGCTGAATGGTAATTGGGAGGCGGGGCCCGGCAAATTGATCGCGCGGCGCTTGGATTGCATTTCACCTTGCGAGAAGGCGCCGCGGACGGTGAACACAGTCGAGAGACCCAGGACAGCAAACAGAATCCATACACGACGATTCATAGAAGACTCCTGCGGTGAGGTGGGATGAGCGATCGGCGGGAGTGTAGACCGGAGGGCGGGCGAGGGCAAGAAAAAAGCGGGGGTTGTGGAAGGAAGGCGGGCTGCGAACTAAGTTTTGATAGAATTTCCACGCGTTGGGAGAGCACATGAACAACAAAAGAACATTGATATTGGTGACAGCCGCGATTTTACTGGCGATGGGGTTGCCGGCAGCCGCGCAGAGCAACCTGGATGAGAAAATCGACCAGAATATTAACGACTGGGTGGGGACCTACAAGTATCTGCATGAGCACCCGGAACTTTCGACCGAAGAAAAAGAGACTTCGGCGATAGTCGCTTCGCAGTTGAAAAAGATAGGCTACGAGGTAACCGATCATTTCGGGCAATACCTCTCCGGGAAAGCGGCTTATGGAGTAGTGGCGGTGCTGCGGAATGGCAACGGCCCGACGCTGTATGTGCGCACGGACATGGATGCGCTGCCAGTTACGGAAAATACGGGTTTGCCTTATGCGAGCAAAGTGCGAGAGAAGCGGCCGAACGGCGAAGTGGGCGTGATGCACGCGTGCGGGCACGATCTGCACATGACCGTGTTGCTGGGCACGGCAAAGATGATGGCGGAAACCAAGGATCAGTGGAGCGGAACTCTGGTGCTGATCGGCCAGCCGGCGGAAGAAGTGATTGGCGGGGCGGGGGCGATGTTGCACGCGGGCTTGTACACCAAATTCCCGAAGCCAACGTATGTGATCGCGCTGCACGATTCAGCGGTGCTGCCGGCGGGAACAGTTGGATGGCATGCGGGTCCTCTGCTGGCGGGAGCAGATTCCGTGGACATAACGATCCGGGGGTTTGGAGGGCACGGAGCTATGCCCAATGTCACGAAGGATCCCATCGTGATTGCATCGGAAGTGGTGATCGCGCTGCAGACCATCGTCAGCCGGGAGTCGGATCCGCTGACGCCGACGGTGGTAACGGTGGGCTCTTTTCACGCGGGCACCAAACACAACATCATTCCCGACGAGGCGCACCTGCAGTTGACGGTGAGAACGATGACGCCGGCACAGCGTGAAAATGTGCTGGCAGCGATCAAGCGCATTACCAACGGAATTGCGGAGGCAGCGGGCGTTCCGGCCGAGCGCGCGCCGATCATCGAGATCGCGAAGGACAATGTGCCGGCGACGATCAATGACGCCGCACTGACGCAGCGAATTGCGATTTCCCTGGAGAAAGCAGTAGGCAAGGAAAATGTCTGGCCGGGGGCGCCGATCATGGCCAGCGAGGATTTCAGCTTGTTCGCGCTGGAAGATCCCAAGCCGCCGATTTCGATGTTCTGGCTGGGGGCCACCGATCCGGCGAAATGGAAAGAGGCACAGGAGAAGGGTACGCGCCTGCCCGGGCCGCACTCGAGCGAGTTTGCGCCGCTGCCGGAACCGGCGATTCGCACCGGCGTGAAGGCGATGACCACCGCCGCTACAGACCTGCTGCACAAGTAGATTGCTGCCTGACGGATTCGAGAAGGCGGATGCGTTTGAAGAGATTTAACACGGAGAACTCAGAGGAAGAGGGCAGCGAGAAGGGAGCGCAGTGAAGAGAAGACTTAAAGGCTTGCTGGTGGCTTAGGGCTTTGCTGAACCGGAGGGAGCCGACGTGGGGTCGGGAGTGGTCGCCTGTTCCGCGCCTTTCTTCGGTTGCTTGTTTTCCGGATTGGAAACCTGCTTGGTGATTTCCGCGGTGCGCCGCTGGCTGGTCTGGCAAGCGGGATCATAGATGCGGCACTGAGCGAGCGTGAATTTGCAGCCGCAGTCGCAGGATTCCGCGTTGAACTTGTGCAAAACGGCGTCGCGCTCCTCCGGAGAAAGTTTGCTCAAGTCCACGCCGGGCAGAATTTTGGCGCGATCGGCGTGTTTCAGGAAAATATCTCCTTCATCCTGGAAAGTTTCCACCTTGGCGGCTATCGGCAGGTCGAGCAGCGCGCGCACTTCCGTTTCAAAGAGAGCAGGGTTGAAGAGGCCGACATGTTTCTGGACCACCCGGCCTTCCGTATTGATTAAAAAGACGGTGGGCAGCGCGGCGATGCCGCCGTAGGCAAAGCGCGTACCGGTATCGGCGAGCGCGACCGGGTAATTGATCCCTTCGGACTCTACCACGCTGCGGATTTCCTTTTCGTCCTCGTCATCCACGAGCAGTCCGATGATCTGCAGGCGATCTTTGTAGTGATTCTGCAGAGCGATAAGGCCGGGCAATTCCTCACGGCAGGGGCCGCACCAGGTGGCCCAGAAATTCAGCAGGATCACTTTGCCACGCGAAGATTCGAGGTTCAGGTCTTTGCCGTCGAGAGCCTTCAGCTTGAACTCTGGCGCGGGATCCGGGTCGCGCACGAATCGAATCACGGGTAGCTGGGCCAGGCTAAAACCTGCGAGCGGAAAGAGGCAGAGCGCGAGAACAAGGCAGCGGATCGCGCCCGAGAAATTAACTTTTGAACTTGGCCGCGTTCTCATGGGTACACCTTATTAGGAGAGCACAGTCCTTTGAGCAATCCAAGTGAGTGTTTCCATCAAACAGGACGCTTGATGCCGAGCTTGCGGATGCGGGCTTGCAGTGTCGTGCGTTTCATCCCCAGCAAGGTTGCGGCGCCGCGGGGACCGGCGATGCGCCAACTGGTTTGTCGGAGCGCGCGAAGAATGTGCTGGCGATCGGCATCTTCCAGAGTGGCAATCTGGCCGGAGGGCGCGTTGGTCGAGGAGGCCAAAGCGATCGAGTTGCTGGAAGGTTCTGCGGCACCGGAGGCGGCAGATAGCGCCGCAGTGGCCGCTTTCAGTTCGGCCACGGGAACGCGCAATTCCTTACCCGGGGAGAGAAGGACGGCTCGTTCAATGAGATTTTCCAATTCGCGAATATTGCCCGGCCACGAATAATTGACCAGTGCGTCCATAACGTCGGAGGGGACGTATTCGACGGTTTTGTTCTGGCGGCGGCTGAAGGTCTGGACAAAATAGCGCACCAGCAGCGGCACATCTTCGCGGCGTTCGCGGAGTGGCGGCACAAAGATGGGGAAGACGTTGAGACGGTAATAAAGGTCGCTGCGGAATTTGCGTTCGGCGACGAGTTGCGCGAGATCCGCGTTGGTCGCCGCGACCACGCGTACATCCACGCGTTGGGTGCGGTTGCCGCCAAGGCGCTCAAACTCGTGTTCCTGCAAAACACGCAGCAGCTTGGGCTGTAATTCCAGGGGCAGGTCGGCAATTTCATCGAGAAAGAGCGTCCCGCGATCGGCAAACTCGAAGCGGCCCATTTTTTGCGTAAGCGCGCCGGTGAAGGCGCCGCGTTCGTGGCCAAAGAGTTCGGATTCGAGCAAGCCGGCGGGGATCGCGGCGCAGTTCACCTTGACGAAAGTGCGCTCGCGGCGCGGGCTAAGGTTGTGGATGGCGCGGGCGATGATTTCCTTACCGGTGCCGGTCTCTCCCTGAATGAGGACGGTGGTTCCGGCGGGCGCGGCGAGCTCCACTTGCGCCAGGGTGCGACGCAACGCCGGGCTGTCGCCGATGATTTCCTCGAAGTTGAACTCCGAGCGAATTTCCTCCTCGAGGTAGAGCTTTTCGACAGCAAGTTTGTCCTTTAGGGCGTCAATTTCCTTGAAAGCCAGGGCGTTTTCGAGGGCGATGGCCACTTGCACGGCGACTTGCTGCATAAGCTCAACGTCCGCCGGTGCGAAGGCTTCGGGATCGCGGCTGGCAAGATTGATGGTGCCGAAAGTACGCCCGTGAGTGGTCAACGGCACGCAACAGATCGTTTGCACCCCCTGGCTGCGAAGAAACCGCAACACGTCGAGATGATACCGATCCAGGTCCTTGCCGCGGGTGATGAGCACCTGGCCACTGGAAAAACACTGCCCGGAAGGAGAGCCTTCGAGCGGCACGGTGATTTCGGCCTTAGACAGAGTGGAATTCCCCGGCAGATCCAGGAAATGGATTTTCAGCAGGCCGGAGGCGGTGTCCAGCAGCGCCAGGCTGGTGTAGTCATGTTGAAGCACGGGTTTGAGCGACGAAACGATGCCCTTGAAAACGGCGGCGGGATCGCGGGTGCTGACCAGAAGATTGTTGATCTCCAGAAGAACCTGCAGGCGATCGCGGTCGCGCGCCAACTGCTTTTGATAGGCCTCGGCGGCTTCAAAATTCAACGCGTTGTCGACGGCCACGGCTACCTGGGCGGCCACCCGCTTCATGAATTGGATTTCGGCTTCACTGATGCCCTGCGGCGCGAAGCGGCCAAAAACCATGGTGCCCAGACGGTGGTGCGCGGTGGTCAGCGGGAGAATGGCTACGGAGTGCGCTCCCGAATCCTGTAACTTGCGCATGAACTCCGGATAGCGCTCGTCCTTAAAACTGTCTTGGGTGATGAACGGCTGCTGATTCTCAAGAACCCATCCGGAGGGAGAGTCTCCGACGGGCATCTCTTCGGGCCGTTCGTGTCCAACGGGAATCTGGGACTCGAGAATATGGAGGCGCATCACGCCGCGTTCCGAGTCGTGAAGGATAAGCCCCAGGAACTCAAAATGCAGGACGGCGGCGAGCCGCTTGGAGAGCTCGCGGAATAGCGGTTTCAGTTCGCGTTGCTGGGCAATCGTTTCGCTGACTTCGAGAAGCGCCTCGAATTGCCGCCCGGGTTGCGTGAGGACGGAGGGCGGGGCGATCTGGGGAGAAGTGTCTGGCAGCTTCGCCATAAAGAGGAGAATAGCATCCGGTTTGCCGGGCTCAAAACCGGAGAATGGATGCGGGAAGGCGGGAGTTTTTCGTATACTTTGTGCTTCGTTGAGATGCGGTTCTTGACGTTGGCATGAGACGCGCGTGGCGGGCAAAATCAAAAATAGCGACAGTTTACGTTACTTGCTTTTGGTTGGGCTGGCGGCCGCCATCGTTTTGGTTGTTGGATGCGGGGCGGCGCCTCAGCCGGAAGTCTCGCGGCACGAAGAACGCCAGCTGAGCCGGCCAGACGCGCGAGGGGCGGCAAACCGTTACGATCTTTCGCGCGATGAGGCGCGCGGCGGGCACACGCTGGCGCGGCACGTGGCGCGCACCGACGACGAATTGCGGGAACGCCTGGCGCGCGAACGCAATATTTCCGCGGCCTCCACATGGAGCGACCGCGAAATCGCGGAGACCGTTGTGGCGGAAGCGTTAGCGGCGGAGCACAGCCGCGTGGAAGGCTGGATGCGCCGCGGATTCCCGCGCGCGAACCTGGCGCTGCACTATAACGCGGGACGGATGATCGGCCGCAGTTTGCGACGCGGTGACTCGCAGACGGTGGAGTGCACCAGCGCGGTGATCGTGTTACGCGCGGACGGACCGGAGGGTTTCTACGTGCTGACCACATATCCGGAGGCGCGCGAATGACGCACGATGAGCAGAAGCCGAATACCTTTGACGCGGAAAATTATCCGGCGCTGCTGGAGTTTTTGCCGGCGTACCTGCATGAAGATTTCGGCGAAGAGTATGGTTCCGCGACGCAGGCTTTCGCGGCGTTGATCGGGGATGCGAGTGGCGACCAGATCCGCAACGTCAGGGAGGAGTGGCAGGCGTTGCGGCAAGCTTTTTCAGGGCAGCCCTGGCAAAACTTGCAGGACGCACTGGTGCAATTGGGGACCGCGTGGCGGCCGCAATCCGAAGCGGAGTTGCAGGCGGTGGACGAAATGCTCAGCCGGGCCGAGGCGTGATATTCTTAACAGGTTGCAGGCCCGTAGCTCAGTTGGTTAGAGCGCTACCTTGACACGGTAGAGGTCTGGGGTTCGAGTCCCCACGGGCCTACCATTTCTCTTCTGTTTACTGCTACTTACCAGCGAACTTCAGTACTGCATTGATTGGTTGCACTGATTGGACTGTTCCAATATTTTCCATGGCATCGCGTTGTGACTGCGGAATCAGGTGCGCATACACTTTGAGTGAAGCCCTCACATCCGAGTGGCGCATTTGGCTTTGCAGCACAGTTACCGGAACAGCCCGTTCCACTAACTCCGTTGCGAGGCCGTGTCTGAACGCATGGAGACCAGTGTTTGCGCTGGGAATAGCCGGATTTAAGTATTCCCCAAATCCTTGGTCCGGCTGGCGGGTGCTGCTAAGGACGACGATGGCACGCGAAGCGAAAACAATTCGGCAGCACCTCCTGCACGGAACTGTTCCTCAGGGCAGGCCCGAGAAGCCTTCCGTGTACCAAGGTGGCCGAGCAAAGATTCCAGCCCACCTCTCACGCGCTGGTCGGACCGAGTTCAAGCGCTACGCGAAAATCCTCGAGGACAGGAGCACATGCACGCCCGGCGATTTTGCAACGCTCGCCCTCCTCGCTGAAGCCTCCGCTCGATGGATTTCCCTCAAGCGTCAAATCGGGGACGAGTTCATGGTGACAACGCAGGTGACCGACAACAACGGGAACCTTCGGACAACCGTAAGTTCGGAATGCCAGTTCACAGGCGTCATCTTGGGTGACAATCGCCCCGTCACGGTCATGGAGCCGTTATTCATCCTCTTTCCTGATCTCACCGGCAGCCTCACTGCGAAATTGGACCCGCAGACTGCCACGATCCTCGTGCCAATTCCTCCCCCTACTGGGTCTGAACCATGCCAGCCGCTGATCAACGAACCCTGCTCTTCCACGCTGAATTGGGAAGCGATTACACCGCTAGCCAGCACAGCGCCAGACCCGGCCTCGCCGCGCTGACACAAGTCCAGGCGAGGAGCTATAGATTCGAGGACCTCGCTGTCCTTTTTCACAACGTATGAAGTTTGCGTGAAAAGTTTCAGCTTCCGAGGTCGAAGAATTGGTACATGTGGCGGAATTTCTGGTAGTGGGCGTGGAGAAGTTCCTTCGGGGCCTGGTTGGAGAGGATGAGAAGTTGGCGCTCCAGAACGTCGCCAAAGATCTTGGCGGCGGCTTCGTGGTCGCTGTGGGTTCCCACCGCTGGTTCGGGCATTATCCCGTAAGTGATTCCCGGAATTGGGGGACAGGGAGATGGGAAGAAACTCAGAGAAATGCAAGTGTCCCCAAAGTTTTTCTGGCACTTTAGGGGGAGCACCTCAAGGTCTTGAGGCCAAATGTACGAATAGCCGACTATCAAGCAAAATGATCAGGTGCACCTTTGCCCTATTACTGGTTTGTCCGCCTGTACCTTGATCTGGACTTATCGAGACAATTGAGTAGCAAGAGCTCTAAAGCGTCCAACGCCACTGCGAAAGACAGGACTTTCGGCGGCACGATCAGGGAATGGAGGAAAGTTAAGGTCTTAGTTGCTACCAATGCGATGCAGCTAGCTCGGCCCAGATTCAAGTTTCTGTTTGAGGGACGCTAATGCCTTTTCGAGAGAAGAGCGCGTCTTATCGACCGCTACTTTGCGCACGATGCTACCTTTCAGTCCTGTTAGCCCGGCTTGTTGAGAGCCCTTCATGGTAATCAAGTAGAAGCCGGGGTGGTCTCCGGCCTGAAGGTCCTTAACGCAGACGGTCAAGTCGAGAGCGGTTTCGAAATAATGACTCGCGTAAATCTGTTTCAGCGCCACTGCATACACAGGTTCTGTTGAAGATTTGCCATGATAGATCACAGCTTGAACCATGCGAAACGTCGGCTTGAGACCGAAATTTACCTTCTCCCAATAAAACTGAGATTCGGTGTTGCCTGAGTCTGCTTTGGGATAGTTGAGCAAATATTCGCGAAGTTCCGGCAAGTAAACGGGCAGACCCTTGGTACGGTCTGCCAGCGAGGCGAAGGTCTCTGCCACGGCGGCGGGGTGACTCTTATCTCGGTACGCGCCCAGCGCCGCGTTGCCTCCTCGTTGGTAGTCCTGCAGGGCCTGCAGTGCCATTTTCTGCGCCAGGCGATTCACTTGGTCGGAAGCATCGGGAGCGGACCAGTCGATCGATCGTTTGAATTCGTCCATGGCTTGCGTCGGGAGTTGGAATTTGCAGTGCCCCGGTTTGCAATCCTTCAATTCTTTGAAATCTTCCGCGTCGACAGTGAATTCCTCGAGGTCCGTAAGCTGGGGCGGCGAACTGAACTGCCGAATTGCGAGAAAGCTGGGAAGTCTGCGTAGTTCGTCGAGATCCGATGCGAATGTAAGATAACGCTCGGGAGTCGAATGGATGTAGACAGAGCCGAAAACGAAAACCTGGTCCGCGGTTGGGGAATCAAGAATCTTGGCTATGGCTTTTCCTTCACGAAGTCTCCCGATTTGCTCATCCGTAAGTCCAATAAATTCGCGATAAAACCTGTTCGGTTCAGCCGAATTGTCGGTAACCTGAGATTTGCCTTCGCCGACCGGAAAGAGAACCACCGCCAGAAGGCCCGCCCATAGAATTGTTTTGATCATTGGTGAGAGCATGCGTTTTCCTTCAAAAGCGATTCGGCCTATCGTGACAGGAGTCATCCCGCGACGGTGGCGGAAATCTTCGTCTGGTTTTGCTTTGCGCCATCGGCCCTGTTCATCACAATCATGCACACAACCCCTACTCCTGCCCAGAAGATAGTGCGCACACGCCTGCACAATGCCAGCGTCAATCCAGCAGTGGCCGTCACACCGAACATGTTTGCAATAAGCATGTTCCCACCTTCATAGGTGCCAAGGTTACCTGGATTCAGCGCGCCCAGGAGGTTAATCACCTTCGTCAGGCCTTCCATAGCAAACGCGCCGACCAAGTTAATCTTCGCTCGCATGAACAGCAAAATGAGATAGACCTCCAAGACTGCCAGTGCATGCCATAGAAGACTTAAGATCAAGCTTGCCCAGAATGCCGTAGGGGCTTCGCTGCGAAAGGTGAGGAGGTTGTGTTCAGCAGAGTCAATGGTCGGCTCTTTGCCGATGATCCAGTTGTGAAGCTGAGGCAATCGCCCAATCGCTCTGGCCGCGTTCCCCATCAACCGCCAACGGCTTGCAACGGCCACGGCGGCCAGGACCACCAGTGCAATGAGCACGGCAGCGAGCAGCAATGCATAGACCCGCCACTGACCAGATAGGGGGAAATGCAATAAAGCGATACTGATTCCCAATACAGCAACGACTGCGGCTGTCAAAAGATGCATTCCTCCGTCAATGGCACAGGACGAAATTCCGTTGGCCAGCGGCACTGCGGAACCCAACAGAGATACTCGGATCCCCTCCCCAAGTAGCTTCCCAGCAAGACCAAGTTGTCCACACGCATCGGAGGCTAGTTGCACGCCAAGACTGCGGGACCAGGTGAGCCTTCTGATATCGCACATTAATGCCTGTCGCCACGCGCATGTCCTTATCAATTGAGAGAAACCTCCCAGAAGGATGATCAGGGCTAGGCCCCAGCCGACTTCTTGCGCTTGCTTCCAAATTACACCCGGGCCGGCCCGAAACACCAAGTAGCCCAAAAGGCCAAGGCCAAGGAGCGCGGCAAGGAATCGAAGAGAGAACTGAGTTAGAGACTGGACTTTAGGCACGGCAAGCCCCGATTAAAACCCGATAGATCCGATGTCCTTCGAGAAAAATAGTTCGCAAGAGCACCGGCTGCAATCAAAAACAGGACTGCAGGAATTGGCAGCCGCAGATGTCTCGCCAACGCAGCCATCTTACAACTTTGCTGAAGGCCCAGGTTACTCGGCTATATGCAACTGGTCGATTCTGTTCCCGTCCGCCGTTTCTGCACTGGTACATAATTGTAACCACCCGTGTCATGATTTCTCCGTGCTTGCTGCTGGGGCGCCTGGTCACCATCTGCGTCGTTCCGCTTCTTCGCGATCCAAGACATCGCTCGGCAATTTGCAGCGAGCACAGTGTCAGCCGATAACTTAAGCGGTAATGTGCAGTCCATAAACGATGCTCGTGCGGTCGTTCGCAGCACAGCGACCGCCCTGGCTAGGGGGTCGAGTTCGGCGATGACGATCGCGGGATTGAGGTGAAGTAGAAAATCATGGAACTGTTGTAGCTTCGAATTGCCATTAAGAAGATGCTCGGCATGCATACAAGTTCGGTTCAAATACCTCGGCTCGTAATACCTAATTTCATCAAGGCTGTCCGCTACTGCAGCCTTAATCGTCACCCAC
>Ga0074045_10000012_pt1 | contig 147468 bp, 134 predicted proteins | sample BogForMeECP23OM2_FD_94442 | JGI IMG/M metagenome (GOLD analysis project Ga0074045, IMG submission 94442) | Bog forest soil microbial communities from Calvert Island, British Columbia, Canada - Bog Forest MetaG ECP23OM2 | ecosystem: Environmental > Terrestrial > Soil > Wetlands ... | reverse complement strand
CGGGCGCGGGCTGAACGGCCCCGCGCCGCACTCGAATGCCTTTGCCGCCCCGTGGCGGCTGCGCAAGCCTTGTGCAACGCCTATGAGCTGGGAGAATGAAAGCCACTTCGTCAGCACCGATCCCGGGCTCCTCGACCTGGATTTCGTGTGCGCGGCGCTTGCCGGGTCCTACTGGGCCAACGACCGCCCCCGCGACGTGATCGCGCGGTCCGTCGGGGCCTCGCTCTGCTTCGGACTCTACGACAAGCGGGAAGGCAGGCAGGTCGGCTTTGCCCGGGTCGTCACGGACGCTTCCACGTTCTCGTGGCTGTGCGACGTCGTCATCGACGAGCGCCAAAGGGGCAAGGGCCTCGGGAAGTTCCTGATTTCGTGCGTGGTCGCCCACCCGCACGTGAGCGCCACCAAGTGCCTGCTGGCCACGCGCGACGCGCACGGGCTGTATGAGAAGTTCGGCTTTTCCCGGGCCGAGCAGATGAGGAGGCTGCCGACCGCGGGGCGCCCGCCCGCCCGGGCGTAGCTACCCGAGCTGCGGCCACCACCGGTAGAGGAAGAAGTAGACGAGGACGCCCGTCACCGAAACGTAGTACCAGATGGGGAACGTGACGCGGGCCCAGGCGCGGTGGCGCGCGAAGTCCCCCTTCAGCGCGAGGATGAACGTCCGGGGCACCAGGAATGCGATGAGCCCGGCAAGCGGGATGTGCGTCCAGAGTATCGCAAGGTAGACCTGTCGGATCGCGCCGGTCCCGCCGAAGGGCGTGTGGGCCCCCCGCACAAGGGCATGGTACGTCACGTAAAATACTAGGAACAATGCGGATGCGACAGCCGCCGCCAGCATGCATGCGCGGTGGGCCCCGCGGTTGCCCCTCCTGATGAAGACGTATCCCGCCGTTATGAGGACGGTGGCGATCCCGTTCAGGGAGGCCTCGATCGATGGAAGGTCGTGCACGCTCATGGGCGGCTGATGAGCAGCCTGTCCCCGACGAGGAGGCCGAGGAGGACGGGAAGGTAGGCGAGCGAGAAGAGAAAGAGCCGGCGCGCTCCCGCGTCCCGCGAGGCGGGCCTGAGGAAGGCAGCCGCCCTCCACAGGAAGCACGCGCCGACCGCGAGCGCGGCCGCACCGTACCACGGGCTCGCGAGGCCGAGGAACGCCGGGAGCACGCTCACGACCGTCAGCGCGGCCGTAGCGGCGAGCGACCAGAGCGCGACCTTGCCGCCCGACTCGTCGCGCACAGGGAGCATCGGGAAGTGCACGGCGGAATAGTCGCTCCGGTAGGTCCAGGCGATCGCCATGAAGTGCGGGATCTGCCAGAGGAAGAGGATGCCGAAGAGGATCCAGCCCAGGGCCGAAACCGTGCCCTGGGCGGCGGACCAGCCTATCAGCGGCGGGAGCGCCCCCGCGATCGCGCCTATCTCGGTGCTCCACAGGCTCCAGCGCTTCGCCGGCGTGTACCAGCCCAGGTAGAATGCGATCGTCAGGAGCGTGAAGAGGGCGGCGAGCCTGCCGACCTCCGTGAATATCAGCATCAGAGCCGCGATGCACATGAGCCACCCGAGGACGAAGGCCGAGCCCCCGGCGACCCTGCCCGTCGGGATCGGCCGCAGCGCCGTGCGCCGCATCCGCGCGTCCGTGTCGCTCTCCATCCACTGGTTGAGCGAGGCGACGCCGCCCGCGGCAAGCGAGGTTCCCACGACGAGGAGCCCGACACGGAGCGGGTCGAACACGGGCCGCGCCGCGACGTAGCCCACGAGCGCCGTCATGACCGACAGGAGGCTCAGCCGCGGCTTCGTCAGCTCGATGTAGTCGCCGAGGCGCGCGCGCGCATGGACCGGGTCACTCATGGCGCGCCAGGCCGCTCGATCGCGTCGCGGTGGGCGAGCCACGTGAGCCAGAAGGCGGCCACGAGGGTCATCGCCCCCACGAGCACGTGGCCCGTGGTGACTCCGACGGCGCGGTAGGTACGGATGATGAGGGCCCCTAGGAATATCTGGAGGACGACCAGGCCTACGAGGGCCGAGGCTCCGGCGCGGATCGCGGGCGGCGCCCCGCGATCCCGCCAGAGGGCGACCGCGAAAGCCGCGATCGCCGCCGCGACGGCGCAGGCCATGGCGCGGTGGGCGAACTGGATGGCGACCTGGAAGCTCCACGCCGCCGGAAGCAGGCCGCCCGCCGGCGTCGACCAGGGGAAGGTCGGGATCGCCAGGCCGGCGAAGCTGTGGCGCACGACGGCCCCTATGGCGAGCTGCGCGAAGAGCAGGGCGCAGCAGAGGACGCCCATGCGCCTCGCCCCCCGTCCGACCGGCATCGGCCTGGAGATCCACCCCTCGGAGCAGGACACGGCAAGCGCGATGAGCGCGCAGGCGAAGGCCTGCGCGAGGCATGCGTGGAGCATCGCTATCAGCCGGCCGAGGCTCGTGTCGAGGGACTCGACGTGGATTCGGTCGAGCAGGACGCGGAGCCCGCCGACCACAGCCTGGGCGACCACGAGCCCGACCGCGAAGTACGACAGCCTGCGCAGCCACGCCCTCGGCTCGGTCCGCCAGAGCCAGGCGGCGAGGACGAGGGTGAGGGCCGTCATCATGCCCGCGCTCAGCCGGTGGGAGTGCTCGGCGAACATCGACAGGTTCGTGAGCCAGCCCTCGGGATTGAGCGACCCGTTCGAAAGCGGCCAGTCCGGGAACGCCATCCCCGCGTTTATCGTCGTCGTGAAGGCGCCGAGCGCCACCAGCACGAAGACCCAGGCCGCGGCAAGCGCCGAAAACGCGGCGAGCGCCGGCCTGTAGGCGGCGGCTGGCTGGGGGTCAGGCCTTGTGTCCATGAGCGGGGGGAATGATCGGCAGAAGGTAACATCGTGCCCGCCTCAAACGCTTTGACAATTTTTTCCTCGGGCGGATTGGTGTTTCCATGCGAAAGGCCGCCTTGCGCCAACTCCTCGCGTGCGCGGCGCTCGCCGCGCTCGCGGCCGGCGGCTGCGGGAGGGGGACCGGGGGCGCCCCCGGCCCCGCCGCGTCCCCCGGCGAGAGGCGCTTCGCCCTGGAGGGGGAGGTCCTCTCGGTCGACCTGAAGAGGAAGGTCCTCGTCGTGCGCCACAACGAGGTCGCCGGCTACATGCCCGCCATGACCATGGAGTTCCCGGTCTCCGCGGGCGACGCGGCCGCCGCGAGGCCCGGCGAGCGGATCCGCGCGGAGCTCGTTGTGGAGAAGGCTGGGGCCCTGCGCCTCGAGAAGATCTGGCCGAACGACGCGGTGTCGCTCGACACGATCGGCGCGGGCGCGCGCATGCTCCGCCAGGACACGCTCGCGAAGGGCGGCTCGGTCTACCGGGAGGTCGGCGAGAGGGCCCCGGAGTTCGTGCTCTACGACCAGAACGGCCGCGTCGTCAGCAGCGCGCGCTTCCGCGGCAAGCAGGTGATGCTCAACTTCATCTACTCGCGCTGCCCGGTGGCAAACATGTGCCCGCTGTCCACGGCGAAGATGATGGCCGCGCAGAGGCTCGCGAGGGAGTCGGGCGTCGGGAGCGTCGAGTTCGTCTCGATTACGCTCGACCCGGCCTACGACACGCCGGGCGTGCTCAGGGAGTACGCCGACCAGCGCGGGATCGACACGGCCAACTTCTCCTTCCTGACCGGGCCCGAGGCTGCGATCAAGGACCTGCTGACGCAGTTCGGCGTGATCGCGGAGTTCAAGGGGGACATCCTCGACCACACGCTGGCGACGCTACTGATTGACGAGAAGGGCCGGATCGCGTGGAGGGCCGACGGGAGCGCATGGGAGCCGAGGGAGTTCGTGGAGCGGATGCACCGGTGACGGACGGCGGGGACACTCCGAGAGTCGGGGCCCGCGAGTGGCGCCAGATCGCCGCGATCACGGCGGCCGCGCTCCTGATCTTTTTCGTCGTCCGGGAGCTGCCGACGGGGACCAACCTGAGCCACATGGACTTCCGGGTGCAGGGCGCGAACACGATCGAGTTCTGCGACCCGGCCAACCCTCAGTTCCTGCCCGTCGTCGCCGTGCGCTCGCCGGTGTCGCTCACCGTGTCGACGCTCTCGCCGCCGCGGGCCGGCTCGGACGTGGCGGCGACCTTGGTCCTGACCACGTTCAGCGGCAAGCCGATCGCGCCCGAGGACCTCCAGGTCGTCCAGACAAAGCGGATGCACCTCCTGATCGTCGACCCGTCGCTCGACGACTATCAGCACGTGCACCCGGTGCCGGGCCGCAGGCCCGGCGAGTGGGAATTCAGCTTCCGGCCGAGGTTCGGCGGGGCCTACCGCATCTTCGCCGACTTCACGCCCGTCGCGACGAACCGCGGCCTCTACTCGGAGGCCGAGATGGGCGTCGCCGGGGAGCCCAACCCCGCGGCCGCGGGATCCCAGGCGCCGTCGTGGACCGCGGCGCGGGACGGATACCTGCTCGAGCTCTCGACCGGCGCGTCCCCGATACGCGCGGGGGCGCCCGCTGACCTGAGGCTCGTCGTCACGGCGGCCGGCGCAGGCCCGGTGCCCCTGGAGACGGTCATGGGGGCGTACGCGCACCTGGTCGCCTTCGACGCGCAGAGGAGCGGCTTCGCGCACATCCACCCGAGGGAGGCCGACGTGGCCCGGCGGCCCGATCCCCTGCGCCCGGCCTTCACGTTCCGGCTGATGATCCCTCGCCCGGGCCGCTACGTCATCTGGAGCGAGGTGAACCTCGCCGGGAAGGTCACGTTCGCGCCGTTCTGGTTCGACGTGGGTGCGTGATCAGAACTTGAGGTGCTTCACCGTCAGGCCCTTGTTGATGAGCTGGTTAAGGGAGTCGATGCCGATATTGAGGTGCATGTCGACGAACTTCTCCTCGACCCTCATGTCGCTCTCGATCGTCTTGACGCCCTCGGGGACCATGGGCTGATCCGAGACGAGGAGGAGCGCTCCCGTCGGGATCTCGTTTGCGAAGCCGACGATGAAGATCGTCGCCGTCTCCATGTCGACGGCCATGGCACGGATCCTCTTGAGGTACTTCTTGAAGTCTTCGTGGTGCTCCCAGACCCGCCGGTTGGTCGTGTACACCGTGCCGGTCCAGTAGTCGAGGGCGCGGTCCCTGATCGTCGTCGATATCGCCTTCTGGAGCGCAAACGCCGGCAGGGCGGGGACCTCCGGCGGGAAGTAGTCGTTGCTCGTGCCCTCGCCTCGGATGGCCGCGATGGGCAGGATCAGGTCGCCGACCTCCGCGCGGTGCTTTATCCCGCCGCACTTGCCGAGGAACAGGGCCGCCTTGGGCCTGATCGCGCTCAGCAGGTCCATGACCGTCGCCGCGTTGGCGCTTCCCATCCCGAAGTTGATGATCGTTATCTTGCCCGCCGTGGCGGTCGGCATCGGCTTCTCGCGGCCGTGGACCTGCACCTTCTGCGCCCGGGCGAACAGGTCCACGTACCGCTGGAAGTTGGTGAGCAGGATGTACTCGCCGAACTTCTCCAGCGCCACCCCCGTGTAGCGCGGGAGCCAGTTCTCGACGATTTCGCGGCGTGTCTTCAGGGCGCACATAGGGGCGTGCCGAACCGGCCGGGGCGCGTGCGGGCGCTTCGCGGGCCATCGGGATTTTCCCGCCTGCAGCGGCCTCCGCTCGTTGGTGCGCCTGTGGGATGGGTCGGCAAAATTGGACGAGCCAGTAGACAGAGACATCCGCTCGGAGCGCAAGCAGTTTGGTCGCGCCCGGGGGGCGCGGGCGCTCGGGACCCCTAGGGCGCCGGCGTCGGCCGGCGCATGGCGTCGGCGAACATCCTTTCCAGCCTGGGAATGTCGATCGCGCGCACCACGGTGACGACGGGCTCGCCCAGACCGGGGCCGAAGCCGGGCAGCCAGCTCAGGGTGGCGCCGTAGCCGGCGCCGTGGTCGATGTCGACGTCCACCGCGAGCCGGTCGCTGCGCCGGATGATCGAGGGGTCGAGCCAGACGGCCGCCGCGGTCTCGTCCCACAGCGGAAACCCGGGCGCGCCGTAGCGCGCGAAGTAGCGCGACGCCGGCGTGTCCGCGCCTCCCGCCTCCCGGGCGAGCGCCGCCGTCATCATTGTGCCGACGGTCGCGTCCGTGGGCACGACCGTGATCTTGCGCCAGCGGGAATGCAGCGTGATCCTCGCGGCCTCGGGATCCCAGCGGCAGTTGAACTCGACCCGCGGGCTGTTGACGAACTGCAGGGAGAACTCGTCCCGGGCGGACGCGTCGGGGTCGAACGAACAGGCCATGAGGACCAGCTCCTTCGCATTGGCCGCGAATCCCTCGTCGAGCCTGGCCGCCAGGGCGATGTTGGTGAAGGGCCCCAGGGCGAGTATCGATATCTCCCCGGGCGCCTCCCGCACCTTTCGCGCGAGGAAGGCCGCGGCGGGCTCGGCCAGCGGCCGGGTCGTCGGGCTGCCCTCGTCGAGCGGAGGGACGACGTCGGCGGCGTGGTAATGCGCCCTGTTTGCCGTGTTGTAGTCGGGCCAGTTCTCCATCCATGCCCCCTTGTAGGGCAGCCTTCCGTGGAGGCCCTCCCAGCGCCTCGTCTCCTCCTCGGAGTTCAGGAGCGGATAGGTCGCGCCCGGCGCAACGGGTATGTCCGTCCTGCCGACGAGCTCCAGCATGCGAAGCGCGTGGGCCGCGTTCTCCTTCTGCCAGCCGTCGCCGCTCTCTATCGTGACGCCCACGACCTCCACGTCGGCGGCCTGGACGACCATCAGGATCGACTGGAGGTTTGTGCCGCCGAACGCGTCCTGGTCGATGATGACCCTGCGCCTTGGCGGCGAGGCGAGGGCGCTGCAGGAGAGGAGGAGCGCCGCGAAGGCTGCGGCCGGCCTCGTCGCGAGGGGGATGGACTTGGATTGCATTGGGGAATAGGACGGAAAGGGGGAATGCGCCAGGCCAGCAGGTCGTGCGCCAGAGGGCCCCGGGCGATGCCGGGCCGGTCCCGCCTGCGCCGCAATGGGGGACACTGCGCGGGCCGCCCTCCGCTCGGCGCTAGGAGGCCGCGGCCGGGGCCAGGGCGCCCGTGTACCTGCGCGACTGCTCGTCGGCGTGGTAGCTCGAGCGCACGAGCGGTCCGCTCTCGACCACCCCGAAGCCGATGGACAGCCCGAAGCCCTTCCAGTGCAGGAACTCCTCCGGGGTGACCCATCGGTCGACCGGCAGGTGCTGCCTCGTCGGCTGGAGGTACTGGCCGATGGTGATGATGTCCAGCCCGTCGCCCGCCAGGTCGCGAAGCGTCCGCTCGATCTCCCCCGGGCGCTCGCCGAGGCCGAGCATGATGCCCGTCTTCACCGTGAAGCCGCGTCCCTTCGCGTGGCGCAGGACGCCCCGCGAGCGGTCATAGCGGGCACGGACGCGGACCGGCCTCTGGAGGCGCTCCACCGTCTCGACGTTGTGGTTGAAGATGTCGGGCCTAGCCTCGAGCACGGTGTCGATGTCGGCCGCGCGGCCGTTGAAGTCGGGGACGAGCACCTCTATCGCCGTGGCCGGGTTCCGGTGCCGGACGGCGCGGATCGTCGCCGCCCAGACCGCCGCGCCGCCGTCGGAGAGCTCGTCCCGGGCGACGCTCGTGATGACGCAGTGCCTCAGCCCCATCGCGGCCACGGCCTCGGCGACCCGGGCGGGCTCGCCCAGGTCGAGCTCGGTGGGGCGGCCGGTCTGCACCGCGCAGAAGTTGCACGAGCGGGTGCAGATGTTGCCGAGGATCATCACCGTCGCCGTCCCCCTCGACCAGCACTCGCCGAGGTTCGGGCACTGCGCGCTCTGGCAGACCGTGTGGAGCCCGAGGCCGTCAACGAGGCTGCGCACGGCCGCGTAGCCGGGGCCGTTGGGAAGCTTGGCTCGAAGCCAGGCCGGTTTGCGCGTCGTGTCCATGGGCGGGCCCGTGTCCGGGTCGATACCGCTGAAATGGATACGATCGCCGGCGAATCACAAGCAAGGAACCGGCGGAAGTTTCCGTTTGCCCATGGCGCCGCACTGCGGCACGTTAACCCGCTCACATGAGCGAGATCCCCGCCGAAATCACCCACGACCAGCACGCCGTGCGCCGGCGCAAGCTCGCCGAGATGCGGGCCGCGGGCGTGGACCCGTTCCGGACCGACTTTGAGCAGACCCATTTCTCCGGGCAGGCGCTTGCCGCGTACGCGGAGGGACGGGAAAACGAGGTCCCGGTGGCGGTCGCGGGCCGGCTCGTGACGATCCGCGACATGGGCAAGAGCCAGTTCGCCAAGATCCTGGACCAGCAGGGCGAGATCCAGCTCTACGTGAGGAAGGACGTCGTGGGCGACGCCGCATACGCGGAATTCGGGAAGCTCGACCTCGGCGACATCATCGGGGCGAAGGGGACGCTCTTCAGGACGAAGAGCGGCGAGGTCACCGTCAGGGCCGCCTCCTGCGCACTCCTCGCGAAGGCGCTCCGGCCGCTTCCCGAGAAGTGGCACGGGCTCGCCGACCCAGAGCAGGTGTACCGCCAGCGCTACCTCGACATGGTCGTGAACAGGGAGTCGCGCCGCCGGCTGCTGGTCCGCTCGAGGATCGTGTCCGCGATCCGGCGCTTCCTGGAGGCGAGGCAGTTCATCGAGGTCGAGACGCCCGTCTTCCAGACCGTCGCGGGCGGGGCCGCGGCCAAGCCGTTCTCCACCCACCACAACGCGCTCGGCGTGGACTTCTTCCTGAGAATCTCGCTGGAGCTGTACCTGAAGAGGATGCTCGTCGCCGGCGTCGACCGCGTATTCGAGATCGGGCGCATCTTCCGCAACGAGGGCATCTCGCGTAAGCACAATCCCGAGTTCACCATGCTCGAGGTCTACCAGGCCTACAGCAGCCACCGGGGCATGATGACGCTCGCGAGGGACATGATCTTGACCGTGTGCCGGGAGGTGCTCGGCTCGGACAAGGTCCCTCACCCGGCCAGCGGCCAGACGATAGACTTCGGCGGCCCGTGGCGCGAGGTGTCCTACAAGGACCTGGTTCGCGCCGAGACGGGCGACCCGGACTGGTTCGGCAGGGGCAAGGCTGAGCACGTCGCGGCGGCGGAGCGGCTGGGCCTCAAGGTCGAGTCGGGTTGGGAGGACTTCGAGGTCACGAACGAGGTGTTCTCAAAGCGGATCGAGCCGGCCCTCGTCCAGCCGACTTTCGTCCTCAACCTGCCGAGGGAGCTCAATCCGCTCGCGAAGATCAGCCGCGAGGATCCGTCGACCCTGGACGTGTTCGAGCTCTGCATAGGAGGCATGGAGATCGCCCCGGCCTACTCCGAGCAGAACGACCCCGACGTCCAGCGCGAGATGTTCGAGAGGCAGGCCGGAGGCGAGCCCCAGAGCATCGACCACGACTTCCTGTTCGCGCTCGAGCACGGCATGCCGCCCGCGGGTGGGATGGGCGTGGGGATCGACCGGCTCTGCATGCTGCTGACGGGCGCCGAGAGCATCCGGGACGTCATCCTCTTCCCGCAGCTTCGCCCCGCGGATGCGAAGCCCGCCGGGGGCGCCTGAATCCGTGCCCTGGTACCTCTACCTCGCCCTCAGGCAGCTCTTCCCGACGGGACGGTGGTTCCCGTTCTTCACCCTGATCTCGACCCTGGGCGTGGCGCTCGGGGTCGCCCTCCTCGTCATCGTCATGAGCGTCATGGGCGGCTTTGCGCACGAGATCCGGCACATGATCGTCGACACCGAGGGGGAGGTGCAGATCGTCGCCCGGGGCTGGATCGCGGACTACCCCTCGGTGATCAGGAAGGTCGAGTCGGTCCCGGGGGTGTCCGCGGCCACGCCGTACGCGCGCGACGCGGTGATGATCAAGTTCGGCGACAAGAGCGCCTTCCCGATGCTGCGCGGCCTCGACCTCTCGAGCGTCGAGCGCGTCACCCGCCTCGCCAGCTACGTCCGGATCGGCTCCCTGGACGACCTCGACGACGACTCCATCATCCTGAGCGCCCAGCTCGCCGCCAGCATCGGGGCCGGCGTGGGGGACACGGTCGAGGTCTATTCGCCGCTCATCATCAACAAGCTGAGCGCGGACGAGGTGTTCCTGCCGAGGCAGGTCCGGGTCGTCGGGATCCTGGAGATCGGCCACCAGCAGCTCGACAGCAGCACGGTCTACGGGACCCTCCGGCTGGCCCAGGACCTGTACGGGCTTGGGTCGACCGTCCACGGGATCGACGTCCGGGTCGATCCCGGCGTGGAGGAGGAAGTGGTGGCGGCGCGGATAAACGCCGTGCTGCCCGGGGACATCCGGGCGTTCTCCTGGGAGGAGAGCTTCTCCGAGTTCCTGTGGGTCCTGAACCTCGAGCGCGGGATGATCTTCTTCCTGCTCCTCTTCATCGTGATCGTGGCGGCCTTCTCGGTCACGAGCTCGCTGCTCATCTCCGTCGTTCGCAAAACGCGCGAGATCGGCCTCCTCGGCGCCCTCGGTGGCAGGGCCGTCCACGTCGCCGCGTGCTTCTGCGCCCAGGGCCTGCTCATAGGCGTCCTCGGGACGGCCGCCGGTCTCGCGATCGGATTCACGGCGCTGGCTTTCCGCAACGACGTGGTCCTGTGGATCGCCAAGGCCACCCGCCACGAGGAGGTCCTGACCCGCTTCTACCAGGTCAACAGCCTCCCGTCGTACACGTCCGGGTCGACCGTCGTCCTCATCGTGGTGCTGACCATCGCGATCTCGACCCTGGCCGGGCTCCTGCCGGCCTGGAAGGCCGCCAGCCTGAGGCCCGTGGAGGCGCTTCGAAGTGAGTGACACCGTCCTAAGCGCCCGCGGCCTTCGAAAGAGCTTCCGGAGCGGCGACACCCGCCTGGAGGTGCTGCGCGGCGTCGACCTGGACGTCGCGGCGGGGGAGAGCGTCAGCATCCGCGGGGAGTCGGGCTCGGGCAAGTCGACGCTCCTTAACCTCCTCGCGGGCCTCGATGCGCCCGACTCCGGCGCGGTCGCCTGGGCGGGATCGGGGGACACCGGCGCGAGGCGGAGGGCCGCGTACCTGGGGATGGTCTTCCAGTCGTTCTACCTCGTCCCGGAGCTGGACGCCTTCGCCAACGTGCTCCTGGCGCGGCGCATACTCGGGGGCGTGGACGGGGCCGCGCGCGCCCGCGCGCGGGAGCTCCTTGGGCGCGTCGGCCTCGCGGAGCGGGCCCACCACCTGCCGTCCCATCTCTCGGGGGGCGAGAGGCAGCGCGTCGCGCTCGCCCGGGCCCTCATGAACTCCCCGAGGCTCATCCTGGCGGACGAGCCCACCGGGAACCTCGACGAGAAGACCGGCAGCGCCGTCGTCGAGCTGCTGCTAGGGCTCTGCCTCTCGGCCGACGCGGCCCTGGTTCTCGTGACCCACAACGCCGCGCACGCCGCGAGGACCCGGCGCGGGCTCGTGCTTCACGCCGGGACGCTGGGCGCGCCCCTCACAGGTTGAGGGGGATGACCGCGCTGGCGGGCACCAGGGCGCCGTCCTTCATGGACGGCACGAAGAGCCAGCCCGCAAAGCCCTTGTTGAGCGCCTCGGTGAGGTCGGCGTCGCTCAGCCCCATCGGCCTGGCCCAGAGCACGTGGCCGTCGGTTCCCACCCTCACCTCGACCTTGACCGTGGTCCCGTGGTACTTGGTCTTTATGGCATCGGGCAGGCTGAAATGCAGCTGGCGGAAGGCCGCGAGCGGCTTGTCCGCCGCCTTTTCCTGCCGCTCGGCGATGCGCTTCTTGAGCGCGGCCGTCTCAATCCGGTCGAAGTAGCCGGGCAGAATCGCGTCCATGCCCGTGCTCTTCACCTGCCTGCCGGCGTCGTACACGAGAATGTTCCAACCCGAGGCCTCGTCCTCCCCGAGCTTCGGAAGCCTGACGGTGAAGCTCTTCTGCTTTCCCGCCGCGAGGTCGCCGATCTTGTGCGTCATGACCGCGAGCGCCCTCTGCGCGTTCGGGTCCGGATTGGGCGCGTACGCGATCAGGAGCGCGTAGGCATCCGGGATATCGGCGTTCGACGTCAGGTTGGCCTTGATGTCGACCTGGGTCGCCTTCAGCTCGTTCGAGGCGATGACGTCCGGGTCGGTCGTGGGCGGGACATCCGTCGAGTAGAAGTCCGTGATCGTGACAAACCCGTCCGCGTAGCGGTCGGCGACGCTCAGGACGATGCCCGCGTTGGCGCCGAGGGTCACGGGCACCCCGTCCGCGACGATCACCGGGGCGGCTCCGTCGGCCCCTACTACGGCCGTCCAATTGTCCTTATACTTGATGATCGCCGACGCGGGGCGGTCGGGCAACTGGGGCGCGGCGAAGGCCTGCGCGCCGATCGAAAGGGACAGGATGGGAAGCAGAGCGAGGAGGCGTGGGGATTTCATGGGCGTGTTTTGCCCGGAAGGGGCGGGGGCGGCCTTCCGGCGCTTCCAGAATCTAGCGAATCCGGCTCCCGAAGGCGAATTTTCTTTGCGGCTCGCCCCGGGGTCGGCGGTCGTTACGGTTTGTCGCCATGGCCGCCCAAAAAATCCGCTGCGGCGTCGCCGGGGTAGGCTCCCTGGGACAGCACCATGCCCGGATCTACGCCTCGCTTTCCGGCGCCGAGCTTTCTGGGGTCTACGACATTTCCGAGGCGCGCGCGGACGAGGTCTGCGCGAGGTTCGGCTGCCGGCGGTTCGGGTCGCTCGACGAGCTCGGGGCCTCGTGCGAGGCCGTCTCGGTGGTCGTGCCGACCGACAGGCACGCGGAGGTGGCGATCCCGCTACTGGCGCGAGGCTGCCACCTGCTCATAGAGAAGCCCCTCTGCGCGTCGCTCAAGGAGGCCGAGCAGGTGCTGGCCGCCGCCCAGGCTGGGGGGTGCCTGGTCCAGGTGGGCCATGTCGAGCACTTCAACCCGGTCATGGCCTTCCTCGAGAAGGAGGCGGACAGGCCCCAGTACATCACGGCGGAGAGGCTCGCGCCCTACCAGGTCCGCGGCACCGAGGTCGGGGTCGTCCTCGACCTCATGATCCACGACATCGGGATCGTCCTCGCCCTTGTGAAGTCGCCGATCGAGCGGATCGACAGCGTCGGGATCAACGTCCTCTCGAGGACGGAGGACATCGCCAACGCCCGGATCCAGTTCAAGAGCGGGTGCGTCGCCAACCTGAGCGCCAGCCGGATGAGCCTGAAGAAGGCGCGGGAGATCCGGATCTTCCAGGACAACGCCTACCTCTCGCTCGACTTCATGAACCAGTCGGGGCACCTCGTCCGCAAGAGCGACATGATCGCGTACGGGCTCAAGATGAAGGTGGGCCTGGTGAAGACGGGGGACACGAGCTCGGTCCCGGTCCACGAGATACCGATCGAGAAGGGAGAGCCGCTCGCCTTCGAGCTGGCCCACTTTGTCGAGAGTGTGGCCCGCTCGAGGCAGCCCAAGGTCGGGGCGGCCCTGGGCAAGAGCGCCCTTGAGGTCGCGATCGCCATAACCGAGCAGATCGCCAGGAGATGACAGGAGCCCCCCCGTTCCGGCTACCGCCGCCGCTGGGCGGCGCGACCGACCTCCTCGTGGTGGCGGGCGAACATTCCGGTGACGAGCACGCAGCCAGGATGGTGGCCGGCCTTCGGGCCCGCCGGCCCGGCGTCCGGGTTGCCGCGCTGGGCGGCCCGCGCCTCGCGGGGGCGGGGGCGCAGCTCCTCCACGACCGGACGGAGCTGTCGATCGTCGGCATCGGGGACGTGCTCCGGAACCTGTCCTACTTCCGGGACCTCATGGACGAGACGGTCCGGTGGATCGGACGGCACCGCCCGTCCGCGGTCTGCTTCGTCGACAACTCGGGGGTCAACCTGAGGCTCGCGGAGGCGCTCCGGCTCCGCGGCTTCAGCGCGAAGGGCGGCGGGAGCGTGCGGACGCTCTACTACATCGGCCCCCAGATCTGGGCCTCGCGGGCCGGCCGGCGCTTCACGATGGCCCGCAACCTGGACGCCCTCGCCGTGATATTCCCGTTTGAGACCCGGTGCTACGAGGGCACGGGCCTCCCAGTCGAGTTCGTCGGCCATCCGTTTACCGCTCCCGACTACTCCCCGCCGGTGCGCCACGATCCGGACGGCCCAGTGCTGCTTCTTCCCGGCAGCCGCGCCGCGGCGGTGGGCCGCATATTCCCGGCGCTCCTCGCCGGCTACCGGGCGTTCGTGCGCGGCGGGCCCGGCCGAGGCGCCGTGGTCCTGTACCCGAGCTCGGCCATCCGCGCCCAGCTGGAGGCCGCGCCCCTGCCGGACGGGGTCCGGCTGCAGCAGACCGGGACGCCCGTCGCCGCCAGCGCCGTCCTCACGAGCAGCGGGACGATGTCGATGCACTGCGCCCTGGCCGGGATTCCCGGGGCGATAGCCTACCGCGCCGACCCGTTCACCTACCTTGCGGGCCGCTGGCTTGTCCGTGTGCCCTATCTCGGGATCGCCAACATCCTGCTGGAGGAGCCGATGTACCCGGAGTACATCCAGGCCGCCGCCTCGCCCGCCGCCCTGGCGCGGGAGCTCGCCTCCTGCCTGGGCGACCCGTCCCGCCGGGCCCGCGCGCAGGCCCAGTCGGCCCGCCTCAGGGCGATGCTGGCGCACCGGGGCGACACCGAGGCGGACTGGCTTTCCGGGATGCTTCCCTGAAAGCGTCACATGGGCGCGGCCTGCCGCGCCGCCCCCGCGTCGCCCGCCCGCGGCCCCGCGCCGGAGGCGGCGCGGAGATGGGCCTCGACCTGCCTCCAAAGCCCGTCGACGCGCTGCGCGAGCATGGCCCTGCACCTGGCTATCTCGGCCTCGCGGGCGGACCGGTTGCGCTCCGCGATCCTCGCAAGGTCGTCCAGGTTGTAGAGGAACACGTTCTGCAGGTCCGCCGCCGACGCCTCGACGTCGCGCGGCAGGGCCAGGTCGATGAGAAGCAGGGGGCGCGCCGGCCGCCTGCTCATCGCCTCGGCGATCGCGGAGGCCTCGAGCACCGCGCCTGGGGCCGAAGTCGAGCAGACGACGATGTCGTAGTCGGCCAGGCGCGCGCGGCGCTCGTCAAAGTCCACCATGTCCGCACCGAGCCCGCCGGCGACCTCGGCGGCCCGCTCCCTGCGGCGGCCCGCGACCGCGAGGCCGGAGGCACCCCTGCTCATGAAGGCCCGCGCCGTCCCCTCGCCAATCTCGCCCGTCCCGAGGACGAGGACCCTGGCGCCGGCAAGGCTGCCGAAGATGTTGGACGCGAGCTCAACGGCCACGTTTGAGACGCTCACCCGGCCGGCGGAGATCCCGGTGTGGGTGCGCACATGCTTTGCCGCCTGGAACGCCTTCTGGAACACGCGGTTGAGCACCGCCCCGGTCGAGCCGCGGGCCTTGGCCGCGGCGTAGGCCTCCTTCACCTGGCCGAAGATCTCGTTCTCGCCGAGCAGCTGGGAATCGAGGCCGCTGGCGACCTCGAAAAGGTGGAGCGCGGCATCCCGGCCCTCCAGCCGGTGCCGTATGCGCTCGAATTTCGCGGGATCGAACCGCTGGCGCGCGCAGTAGGCGGCCTTCACGGACTCCTCCGTGTCCGCGCATGCCCCCACCCCGTAGACCTCGACGCGGTTGCACGTGTTCAGAACGGCGAATTCCCTGAGGCCGGGGACCGATGCCAGGTCGGCCCGGAACCCGTCCTCGGAGACCAGAGCAAGCCTATCCCTGACCTCGATCGGCGCCTTGTGGTGGGACGCGCCGATGACGAAAAGGCAGGGTTCGCTCATTGCGTGGTCCGCTCGGCGGCGGGCGCCGCAGCGGGGTGGCGGCTCCCCTCGACCGCCTCCAGGGAGAGGAGCGCCGCGGCGAAGAGCGCAAGGCACGTCCAGGCGAACCGCCTGGCGAGCAGCCTTCCGCCGATCCTCAGCCAGAACGCCGCGGCGTACGCGATCCAGACCGCGACCGTGGAGGCCAGCTTGAAATGGCCCACCGTGGAGGTGTCCCGCGACCAGTACACATAGCCGAAGCCGAGGGCGGCCGTGAGGATGGCCACCCCGGCTCCCAGGAGGCGCACCTCGATGTGGTCGAGGTCCATGATCGACGGCAGGAAGTAAAACCAGCCGCCCAGGTTCTTGGACTTGAGCGAATAGTGGCGCAGAAGGAACATGCCCGCGGCGAGGGCGAGCAGCCCGAAGACGCCGTAGCTGAACATCGCGAGGGCGGCGTGCAGCTCGATCCAGGGGTTGCCGCCAAAGATGTGCGTCCGGCGGATGGCGTCCCAGGACGGGATCGAGAGCGACACGAAGGTGAGGGCGGCGCCGAGGCACGACGTGAAGACCCCGAAGATGCTCGAGCGGAATGTCACGCCGACGACCAGGTAGAGGGTGATCGCCGACCACGCCGTGAACTGGAAGATCTCAAAGCGGTTGCCAAGCGGGCAGCCGCCCGTCGCGTGGCCGCGCAGGCCGAGCCCGACGAACTGGAGGAGGTAGCCCAGCGCGATCGCCCCGTAGATGGCGGCGCCGGAGGTCCTTCCCCCCCGCAGCAGCGACACCGTGCCCAGGAGCACGCCCGCGCCGTACAGCGCCGCGGCTCCCCAGAGCCATTGCCGGTCGGACAGGAACTCGGTCATGGAGGGGCGACCATACCGGTGCTGCGCCCCCGGGCAAGCCCGGCTAGTGGCCGGCGGGGGACCACGAGGAGAGGAACGCGACGATCTTCGCCGGGCTGTGCGCCTCGCCCTCCTCGAGCTCGCCGGAGTCCTTCGTCGTGAGCTGCCTGCCGTCGGAGTCGAGGACGACGAGCACCGGGATCCCGTGCCGGGTGGGGTTGCCGTACCTCGCGATCACATCCGCGTTTCGCTTGACGCCCCTGCGCGTGTTCACGTCGACCATGACGACGACAAAGCCCCGGCCGAGCGCGATTGAGACCGCGGGGTCGCTCTCGAAGGTCGAATTGAGCCGCCTGCACCAGATGCACCAGTTCGCCCCAAAGTCCACGATGACGCGCTTGTGCTCGGCCGCGGCCCTGCCGAGGGCTGCGGCGATCTGCGCCGAGCCGTCCGCGCGCACGTCGTAGATATCGGGCCCCATCCTCGGGTACTCCGGATCGGCGCGGAGCGACGGCGCCGCGAGCGCGGCGAGCGCGGCCAGTGCCGCGGGCACTAGGCGAAGGAGCGGTCCCATGACGGTGAGGAGCCAGAGGATCCCCCAAAAGCGCCCGGCGGCAAGGCCGAATCCCCGGACGGGCGCCGCGGGCCCGCAGCGAGGCCCGCTAGGCCCGTCGCCTCCACGACGCGACGAACATCCCGTTTGCGTCGAGGTCCTGCGGTAGCAGCGAAATCCGGGAGGCGCCCGCGGCGGCGACCGGAAGGGGCGCCGGCTCAAAGTCGGGATGGGACGCCTCGAACCCGTCGGCGACGGCCGCCGTCTCGCTCCGGGTGAGTGTGCAGACCGAGTAGACCAGCCTGCCGCCGGGCTTCACCGAGAGGGCCGCGCGCGCAAGCAGGCCCCCCTGGACCCCGGCCAGCTCGCGGACGTCCTCGGCCGACACCTCCCAGCGCGCGTGCGGGTTGCGCCGCCAGGTGCCGACGCCGCTGCACGGGGCGTCGACCAGGACGCCGTCGCACTTCGTCCTGAACGGCGCGGGCCCCGCCCCCGTCCAGACCGCCGCGCGGTAGTTGAAGACGCCGGCGCGCGCGGCGCGCCGCCTGAGGACGGCGAGCCGCCGGAGCGACCGGTCGGTCGCCCAGATCATACCCCTGTTGCGCATCAGGTCCGAGAGGTGAAGCGCCTTGCCGCCCTCGCCGGCGCATGCGTCCCACCAGGTCTCGCCTGGGCGGGGGCTGCAGGCGTGGCCCACGAGCTGCGACGAGAGGTCCTGGATCTCGAAGGCCCCCGACTGGAACCCGGGGGCCCTGTGGAGGTCCGCGGTCCCGAGGTAGCGCATCGCCGCAAGGTCGGCCGGGGCCGCGACGGCGGGGGGAAGGGCGGGCTCCCCGCAGGCCCCGAGGCTCCGGGCCACCCCGGCGCCGGCGCCGATCTTCGCGCGGATCCAGAGCGGGGGCTCCCTCTGGAGCTGGCGCAGGAAGCCCGCCGTCAGGTCCATCTCCCCGCCCAGCCACGACGGCACGGCGCGCGCGGCGAGGGCCTCGGCCTTCACGCTCGAGGGGTCCCGCTCGAACTTCGCCTGCAGGCCGAGCGCGCCCACGACCCTCCTCTGGGCCGAATGGCCCGGACCAAGCCAATGGAGCCAGCGGAAGTAGGAGAACACGGCCCGGCTGACCGAGCGCCGGCCGACGGCGCCGAGGCTTCGGGTGCGCGCAAGGTACTCGCGGAGCGCGGCGTCGGCCGGGACGCCGGTCCCGGCCAGGGCAAGCACCCGCGCCGCGTGGTTCTCTAGCGTCTCGCCCATCCCGTGTCCGGCTTGAGCTCGAGCGGCCGCGCCTCGAGCGCGGTCCCGGCGACGCAGGGATGTGAGCGGAGCTCCAGAAACACCGGCGCCGTCAGGCGCCACGAGAGCGCGGCGCTCGCCTGCGCCACGGGCGCGTTTCCGTCGTCCATCGGGAAGGCGAACTCGATCCTCGTGTCCCCGGGTTCGCGGACGACGGTCTCGCGGAGTCCGCGCAGGAACTCGCCGGTCCCGGGGTGGTCCGGCTCCAGCAGCCAGGTCACCTTGCGCACGAGCCGCGCCACCGCCGCGTCGAGCGGGTAGCATTCCCTGACGTTGACGCGGGGGCCGTCGGCCCCGCGTATGACGTTGCCCTGGACGAGGACAGGCGCGCCCTCGGCGAGGGCGGGCCCGAAGGCCGCGTAGGCGTCGGCGAACATGTTGAGCGCTATCGCCGGCCCGCGCGTCGCCAGCGTGAACGCGACCCACGGCCGGTTGTCCCTCTTAGCGTATTTCTTGGCGATGTTGCCCGCGATCCCGCACAGCCGGAACTCCCCCCGGTCGGGCAGGCTGGAGAGCTCGTCGGCGGGCGCCGTGTCGATCGCCTCCCAGAGGCCGGCGTAGCTGTTCATCGGGTGGCCCGAGACGTAGAACCCGAGGAGCTCCTTCTCGAACGTGAGCCGGTCCCGCGCGCTGAAGTCGCCCGCCGGGTCGGGATCGCCGGCCCCGGCGCCGTTGGCGGGGGCCGCTGGCGGGGCGAGCATCACGAGGAACGTGTCCTGCCCGGCCGCCTTGTCGCGCGCGCGCGCCGTGCCCGCCGCGATCGCCGCGTCGATCCCGCCGTAGATCCTGCGCCGGCTCGCGCCGCTGAAGTCAAAGGCGCCGGTCTTGACCAGGTGCTCGAGGACGCGCTTGTTGACGGCCCGCCCGTCGACGCGCGCGGCGAAGTCCGCGAAGTCCGCGAACGGGCCGTTGGCCTCGCGCTCGGCGATGATCCGCTGCGCGGCCAGTTCGCCCACGCCCTTGATCCCGGCGAGGCCGAACCGGATCCTGGCGCCCACCGGCGTGAACATCTCCCGCGACTCGTTGACGTCGGGGCCCATCACGTCGAGGCCCATCGCCCCGCACTCCGCGATGAAATGGGCGACCTTGTCGGAGTTGCCGAGCTCGGAGCTGAGCATGGCCGCCATGAACTGCACCGGGTGGTTGGCCTTGAGGAAGGCGGTCTGGTAGCTGAGGAGCGCGTAGGCCGCCGAGTGCGACTTGTTGAACCCGTATCCGGCGAACTTGTTTAGGATGTCGAAGATCGCGTCCGATGTCGCCTCGTCGATCCCGTGCAGCCGCTTCGCCCCCTCGACAAACTTGCCCCGCTCCCTGGCCATGGCCTCCGGGTCCTTCTTGCCCATGGCCCTGCGGAGCATGTCGGCGCCGCCCAGGGTGTAGCCCGCGATTATCTTCGCCGCCTCCATGACCTGCTCCTGGTAGACCATCACGCCGTAGGTCTCGCGGCAGACCTCCTCCAGGAGCGGGTGGGGGAATCGCACCGTGCTCGGGTCCCGCTTCCCCCGGATGTAGTCGGGTATCCACTCCATCGGCCCCGGCCGATAGAGCGCGATGAGCGCTATGATCTCGTCGATTGAGGACACCTGGAGCTGCCTGCAGAGGTTCTGCATCCCGCCCGACTCCAGCTGAAACACGCCGGTCGTCCTTCCGGTGTTGAGGAGTGCGAAGGTCCTCGCGTCGTCGATTGGGATCTTCTCGATGTCGAATCCGGGGTCGGCCGTCCGGCGGATGTTGTCCACGGCGTCCGCGATCACGGTGAGCGTCTTCAGCCCCAGGAAGTCCATCTTGAGAAGTCCGAGCTTCCCGACGGCGTTCATGTCGAACTGCACCGTCACGTCGCCCTCCTGGAGGGTGAGCGGCACGAACTCCTCCAGGGGCTGGTCTGTGATGATGATCCCGGCCGCGTGCTTGCCCGTGTTCCGGACCATCCCCTCGAGCACCCTCGCCTGCTCGAAGATCTTGGTTGCGACGGGATTCTTCGCCACCTCCTCGCGCAGCTCGGCGGACTTGGCGACGGCCTGCTCAAGGGTGATGTTGAGCTCGTCCGGGATCATCTTCGCCAGCCGGTCGGCCTCGGCGTACGCGAGGTTGTGGACGCGCGACACGTCGCGGATCACCATCTTCGCGCCGAGCGTGCCATAGGTGATTATGTTCGCCACGCAGCCGGCGCCGTACTTGAGCCTCACGTAGTCGATCACCTCGCCCCGGCGGCGCATGCAGAAGTCGATGTCGAAGTCGGGCGGCGAGACGCGCTCGGGGTTGAGGAACCTCTCGAAGAGGAGCTTGAACCGGAGGGGGTCGAGGTTGGTTATGCCCAGCAGGTAGGCCACGAGGCAGCCGGCGCCGGAGCCGCGGCCCGGGCCGACGGGGATGCCCTTGGATTTCGACCAGTCGATGAAGTCCCAGACGACGAGGAAGTAGTCGACGAAGCCCGTCGACGCGATGACGCCGAGCTCGTACTCGAGCCGTTCGACAAGGATGCGCGCCCTGTCCGGGTCCGCCGCGGCCTCGGGCGCGCCGAAGTCGACGCCGTACCGGCGCAGGAGGCCATCGATGCAGAGGCGCCTCAGGTACCCGGGCCGGTCGGTCCCGACGTCGGGGGGAAGGGGATACTTGGGGTAGCGCTCGCTCCCCGTGGGGAAGGGGATCTTCAGGTCGCACATCTCCGCGACCGCCTCGGTGTTTCCGACCGCGTCGGGGACCTCGGCGAAAAGGCGCTCCATCTCGGCCCGCGACTTGAGGTAGAACTGCTGCCCCTCGAAGCGCATCCGCTTCTCGTCGTCTATCTTCGCGCCGGTCTGGATGCACAGCAGCGCGTCGTGCGGGCCCGCATCGGACGCGTGCACGTAGTGGACGTCGTTCGTGCACACGACCCTGAGCCCGAATTCGCTGGCGAGCTTCAGGAGGCCGGGGATGATCCTGCGCTGCTCGGCGATGCCGTGATCCTGGATCTCCACAAGGTAGTTTTCGCGGCCGAAGATGTCGACAAAGCGCGCCGTCGCCTTGCGCGCCTCCTCCCAGCGCTCGTTGATAAGGTGCTGCGGGACCAGGGAGGCCAGGCATCCCGTGAAGCCGATCAGGCCCTTCGCGTGGCGGGCGAGGGTGTCGAGGTCGGTGCGCGGCCTGTAGTAGAAGCCCTTTAGGTGGGCATCGCTGACCAGCTTGAGCAGGTTTTGATAGCCGCCGATGTCGCGGGCCAGGAGCCCAAGGTGGAAGATGCTCCTGCCCTCGTCGCCGCGGCCCTGCTTCTCGAGGCGGGATCCCTCGGCAAGATAGAGTTCGCAGCCGATCAGCGGCTTTATCCCCTTGCTCTTTGCGGCCATGTAGAAATCGATGGCCCCAAACAGGTTGCCGTGGTCGGTCAGCGCCAGCGCCGTCATGCCGAGCTCGCCGGCCCGCTGGGTCAGCCTGTCGATCTTGCACGCCCCGTCGAGCAGGCTGTAGTCCGAATGGACGTGGAGATGGACGAAATTTCTGTGGGTGGGCGGCACGCGAGGTTTAACCAAGATCAGTGCGCCGGAGGCGCAAGCAGGAAGGGGTGCATATTGGCAGAGGGCTTGCCCTTTTAACCGTTGACGGTGGCAACCCGGCGTGGCCTATTAGACGACTTTTCCCAAGAGTACCGTCCGCAGCCCATGTCCATCGAAATCAAGATCCGAAAGAGCGAGCCAATCGACCGTGCGCTCCGCCGCATGAAGAAGAAGCTCGACCGTGAGAACATCATCAAGGGCACCCGCGCCAAACGCTACTATGAAAAGCCCTGCGAGAAGCGCCGCCGCAAGGAGAAGGTCCAGGCCTTCACGGCGATGCTCAGACGCCGCTACGACAGCTGAGCCGCGCGACTGCGCGTCCTGAAGCCGCGTTCCGACCCCGGTCGGCCGCGGTTTTTTTCGTGCAATTCGCGTGGCATGAACGATCTTGGAGGTTCAGTGAATCCCGCCCCCGCTCTCTCGACAAGCTGGTGTTCACAGCGGCACCGGGACGGATATGCGATGCTGAAGGAGATGGCGGATCTCGGCTTTGAGAGGGTCGAGCTCAGCCACGGGGTGCGGATAACGCTGGTGCCGGGGATCCTGAAGGCCGTCGAGGACGGCGTCGTCAAGGTCGGCTCGACGCACAACTTCTGCCCGCTGCCGATGGGCGTGCAGCACGCCTCGCCCAACCTCTTCCAGCCGTCGTCCGCCGACGACCGCGAAAGGGACCAATGGCTGAGGCAGACAAAGCGGACGATCGACTTCGCCGCCCAGGTCGGCGCCTCCGTGGTCGTCTGCCACCTTGGGAGCGTCAGGTTCCTGTGGCTGCCGCCGGAACGGCAGATGGAGGCGTACCTCCGGGCGCATCCGGATGCCGTCAAGTCGGGGGACAAGGCCTACGCAGGCCTGGTGGAAAAGGCGCTGAGCAAGTTCAGGAAGCGGATGGGGCCGTTCTGGGAAAGGTCCCGGGAGTCGGTCCGGAGCGTGCTAGAATACGCGGCGGAAAAGAAGATCCGCCTCGGCCTGGAGAACCGAGAGGGCTTCGAGGAACTGCCGCTGGACGCGGACTTCCCCGAGCTCATGGCCGGCATGCCGCCGCCGGCTCCCGTGGGATACTGGCACGACGCCGGCCATGCCCACCTGAAGGAGAGCATGGGTCTCATCGAACACCGCAAGCAGCTCGAGGCCAATGCGGACCGGCTGCTCGGGTTCCACCTCCACGACGTGGATTCCGAGGGGCATGACCACCAGCCGGTCGGGTCGGGCGGGGTCGACTTCGAGATGGTGAGCCGGTTCTGGCGCCCGGGCCAGCTCTTCATCATCGAGCTCAGCCCGCGCGTGACCACCGAAGGGGTCCTTTCGTCAAAGGCCCGGGTCGAGGCGCTGCTCTCGAAGATGGGGTCGTAACAGGCGACCCCCTACATGCCTGACCGGCTGGCGGATACGAAGCGTGCCCGATGCGGGTCTCGATTAGCGCTGGGCCGCGCCAGACCATGAAGATGCTCATTCGTCACCTTGCCGCGGTCACCGTCCTGCCATTCACGGTCACCGTTCTCGTCCCGTTCTGGATCGCCCAGAAGTACGGTGTCAGGCTGGCAATTCGAGAAGCGATCGGCCCCATTTCCCTCCAGGTTATCGGCGTCGCCCTTCTCATCGTGGGCCTTGCCCTGTTCCTGGCCTCCTTGTGGCACTTCGCGACCGAGGGTAAGGGGACACTTGCCCCGTGGGACCCGCCGCGCGAGTTTGTCGCGGGCGGGCCGTACCGGTTCGTCCGCAATCCGATGATCTCCGGGGTGTTCTTCATCCTGTTTGGCGAGGCGTTCGCGCTGCTGTCGCGGCCGCACGCCGTTTGGGCGGCGTGCTTCGCGATCCTGAACCTCGTCTTCATACCGGCGGTTGAGGAGCCCCAGCTGGAGCGGCGGTTCGGCGACCCATACCGGGAATACCTAAGGCATGTGCGGCGCTTCATCCCGCGCCTTCGTCCATGGCGCCCCGCGGCGAAAGACGGTGGCGACGCCTAGCCACCACAAGGGTCCGGCGCCGCGCCAGCCGCATTCGCGGATCGTTGAATCGATCGGCGATCTCCGATGCTAGCCCGGAGCGGCTCCAGGACCCTCGTGACAATCGTCGCAATATTCGCGCTCGCATACCTGGCGGTTGTGGTGGCCGCGGCCGTCAACCAACGAAGCCTCATCTTCTTCCCGACCCACGACAGCGTTGGCACGCAGCTGATGCCGTGGGTCGCCGGAGGCCAAGTCATAGGCTATTGCCGGGCCGTGCCGGATCCAAGGACCGTGTGGCTTATGACTCACGGGAACGCCGGTCAGGCGAGCCATCGGGCATACGTTCTTGGACACATGTCGGGGACGGATTCGCTCTACGTGCTTGAATACCCAGGCTACGGGATGCGCAAAGGGAGTCCCTCGAAGGCCTCGATGGATGGCGCTGCAGCCGAGGCGTATCAGATCCTTCGCAATGAATTCCCGGGCACGCCCGTTGGCGTGATCGGCGAGTCAATCGGGAGCGGACCCGCGTCATCTTTGGCATCGGCGCGGGTCCCGCCAGACAAGATCGTCCTGGTCGCCCCGTTCGATACGTTTGCGAGCGTCGTTTCAGAACACATGCCGTACCTTCCGGTCCGGGCCATTCTTAAGGACAACTGGGACAACATAGGCGCGCTTAGGGGTTATTCGGGTCAAGTCGACATATACGGCGCAGCCGATGACAGGGTGGTCCCGTTCGAACATGCCAAGCGGCTCGCAGCCGCCCTTAAGAATGCGAAATTCGTGATGATTGAGGGCGGTCACAACGACTGGTCGGCCAGCGAATTGGTTCGGATTGCGAGATAGCGATGGAGAAGCGAACGACTTGGACTACTCGTTGACGTTTCTGCTATGATGAAGCCAAGAACTGCACGGCGCCCCGGCACGCCATGACTCACCCCGACAATCGGAGGGCTCTGCGTGCCCGAATTGCGGCAGGACTGGCCGCCGGCATCGCGGTGGCCGCGGTGGACGACCTTTCCATCGGAGGGGAGGTGGGCCCGATCGTCATCGTCGGGATGCTGCTCGCCGCCTCAGCCGCGGCCGGCGCGCCCTGGGGGCATCGCGGGGCAATGGCGGCGGCGATCTTGTGGGCATGCCTTCCCCTTTCCCATGTTGGGAAGCACGTGCTCAATATGCCCGACACGCTGCACCCGAACACCTTCGCCTCGATCCTGAATCTGGCGGCCTTCAGCCTTGTCGTAGCCGCCATCGGCACCGGAATTGGGTTGTTGCTGCACAGTTTTCGGTGCACTGAAGGGTCCACAGATGCCCAAGCACAGGCAGAGGAGCCGACGATCCCTTCCTCCCTGGTCCGGGCCGGCAGTGTATCGCGCCGGCCAGTCGCGCGGCTCGCCGGCGCGCGTTAGGACGCGTTTGAATGTCCGCTGATTATATAATCAACGAGGGTCATGGCATCGTGTTCTCCTACGCGGCCGGCGATCTGACATATGCAAACATAGTCGGCCACATGGATCGCTTGTCGGCCGACGCGCGGTTTCGTCCGGACATGCGGCAGATAATCGACTTTAATGACATCAGGGAAGTGAAGGTCACCAATGACCAGATCAGGGAACTGGCGGCACGGGCAGTCTTTGGACCGGAATCCCGCCGGGCGTTCGTCGCCTCCACGGACGTTCTTTTTGGCCTCGCCCGGATGTTCCAGGCGCACCGGGAGTTTGAGGGGGAATCGGGGATATCGATCTTTCGGGACATGGCCGAGGCAATATCATGGATCGGCGTGCCGCCCGATGCCGTGAGCAAGGCATTCGCCGAGCTTCGGGACAGGCATGCTAGGGACTGCCCGCCGCCATAGATGAAGTCCCCGACAGGAGCCCGGTACCGGCATCCTCACCGCAGGAGTCCCCGATGAGCGTGCGAATCGTGCGTCTGGGAACCCCGCGCGCGGCCGGGGAGGGGACGCGGATCGGAACGGTCCGCCGCCCTCCGCGCGGGGTGCCGAAGCCCCTGTTCTCGGCGCAGAACTGGTACGACGTGTGGTTCCCGAACCTCGCTCCCAGCCTCGAGACCATGAAGCTTGGGCACGAGGCCGCATCGCCTGCGCAGTGGTCCGCCTTTGCGAGGAAGTACAGGGCCGAGATGGCCTCTCCGGAGGCCAGGCACGACCTGGAGCTCCTGGCCGCGCTGTCGCGCACGGCCGATTTCTCAGTGGGTTGCTATTGCGAGCACGAGGAGCGCTGCCACCGCTCGATCCTGAGGCAGCTTCTCGTCGAGAACGGGGCGAAGGTCGCCTAGCCGTGCGGCCGACTGGCGCAGCGCGCACGCGTGTCACGATGGGCGAAGAGATCAACGTAACCTCCATTGCGCTGACGCACGCCGAGAGCTTCCGCGCGTGCCTTGACGCAGTCGCGAGGGAACGGAAGTTCCTCGCGATGGTCGAGGCGCCGCCCCTGGAGGATGTCAGGGCATTCGTTCGCGGGAGTGTCGAAAGGGACTCGGCCCAATTCGTGGCGCTCGATGGCGAGCGGGTCGTCGGCTGGGCGGACATCCTCCCGTCCTTTGGCCACGCGGTCTCGCACTGCGGGCGGCTGGGAATGGGCGTTCTTCCGGGGTACCGGGGACAAGGCATCGGGAGGCGGCTGCTGCTGGCCTGCATGGACAAGGCGAGGGAGAACGGCATGACGCGGATCGAGCTGGAGGTCCGGGCTGACAACGAGAGCGCCATTCGCCTCTACGTGGGGGCCGGGTTCGCCCTGGAGGCGAGGAAACAAAACGCCATGCGGTTTGACGGGGCGTACTACGACTCGCTCCAGATGAGCTGCATTTTTGAAGATGAATCCTAGACAGCGGAACGAGCCGACACCCGGGGCCGCCGGCGCGCCCGCCCCGCAAGCCATGAACACCGCCAAGGACGGCGACCATCCGCACGTGATCGCGCTGCCGCCGCTCCTCTTCCTTCTCTTCATCGCCGCGGGGTTCGGCGTGCGCTGTTTCTGGCCTATGCGCGTGGGCCCCGCCGGGGCGACCCGCGCGGCCGGCGTGCTGGTGTGCCTCGTCTCCGCGGTTCTGGCCATCTGGGCGCGCCAGGCGATGAAGGCGAGCGGCACACACGTGCGCCCGGATCGTCCGACGCTGGCGATCGTGACCGACGGGCCGTTCAGGTTCACGCGCAACCCGCTGTACCTGTCCCTTTGCCTGCTGCAGCTGGCCGCGGGCCTGCTGGCAGACGACTGGACCCTGATCCTCCTGACGGCGCCCCTGGCCCTCGCGCTGCATTTCGGGGCCGTGATGAGGGAGGAGGCCTACCTGGAGCGGAAATTCGGCGCCACCTATCTGGACTTCAAGCGGCAGGTCCGGCGCTGGATCTAGACTTTGCCTTATGAATCCGACAGGGCGGCTGGCCGCTATCTCGGGGTTTTGCGCCGCGGCCTTGGCAGTGGCGGGGTGCGAGGCCCTGGTCAAGCCCTCCCGCGAGGCGCGGATATCCTCCGCCGAGGCCGGCGAGGCGCATTTCGCCGCTCGGATCGGCGAGCTTAGGCGCTCTGTGTTCTACACCTTCTCCAGCGACAGCGCCCTGAACCCGGGATTCTCGGTGGACCAGGGCCATTTTGCATTCACGCCGCACAGCACAGAATGGAGTGCCGCGCTGGCTGCCGGCATATCCCGGGACGGGTACCTTTTGACGGCGGGTCACGTTGCCAGGAAATACAACTGGGCCGTCGGGTGGATGAACGGGAGGCTGTCGATGGCCCCGGCACGCGTCGTCGAGAAGAGGGATTTCGGGGTGGTCGGGGCGGAGTTCGCGGTCCTGCGCGTGAGGGCGGCGATAGACTGCCCGCTGGCGTTCTCTGACAAGGGGGGATTCAACGGAGACATCTACGCGATGGCCTCCGAACGGGGCGGCGCATACGGCATCGATTGTCTCGCCGGCCGCGCCCTGAGCTACTCGAAGGCGTTGGGGGCCTCGGCATGCTTCGTCCTGCTCGCTGATTTCCCCACGTGGCACGGCGACAGCGGCGGCCCGGTGCTCTCGTCTGACGGCGACCTTGTCGGCGTGGATGTCGGATGGACGTTCGCAGCGCTGTTCTCCAGGCCGGCCAAGACCGTCTGCTGCCCAAATCCCGCCCTCATCCGCTCGATCATCGACAGGGACCGGGGGGGAATCCCGGGCCGGGACCGCGCCCGGGGCCGCCTCCCCCGTCCGCGGCGCGCAGCCCTTGCCAAAGTCCGCCCCGGATACTCGCGCGCCCTGAGCCAAGACGGGACAGCCGATGCGGCCGCTTTGGCGGTGCCGGAAATGCGGGCGCCGGTTCGCCAGTCGGAACCAGTCGCACGCATGCGCAAGGCACTCGCTCGAGTCCCACCTCGCGGGAAGGCCGCGGGGGATCCGGGAGCTGTACGAGGCGGTCCTCGCGACCGCGCGCGCGAAGCGGGCCCGTGACGGTGCTGCCGGAGAAGACGCGCATCGCGTTCCAGGTGAGGATGTCATTCGCGCAGGTCGCTCCCCGGGCGCGATGGCTGGACGGCCACGTAGTCCTGGCCAGGAGGCTGGAGGACCCGCGCTTCCGGCGGATCGAGACCGTATCTCCCGCAACCACATGCATCACTTTCGGCGGTTCACCATGGCGGACGTGGACGCGGGCGTGGCTTCGCAGATGGGCGAAGCCTACGCCGTCGGGGAGCAGCGGCACCTGGGTCGCCGTCCGGAAAGAGTCTAGGCTCGCGTCCCGCGCGCCGGCGCGCACAAGGTAGGGACCGCTTCCATGGATGATCGACGGCTTGGCAGAGCGCGGCTGGTCCACCCGTATGCTTGGCTCTGGGAGCCGCTCGAGTCCGAGGCCTCGTTCCTGCTGCGCCCCATGTTCGGGACCAGGGCCGCGTACATCGACGGCAGGCTGGTCCTCTGCTTCTCGGCGGGGGAGGAGCCCTGGCGCGGCGTGCTTGTCTGCACCGATCGCACGCACCACGGGTCGCTGATCGCGGAGTTCCCGGCGCTGGTGCCGCATCCGGTGCTGCCGAAATGGCTTTATCTCTCCGATTCGATCGACGCGTTTGACAGGCTGGCCGAGCGGCTCGTCTCGATGGCAAGGAGGCGCGACCCGCGCATCGGCATCAATCCCCAGGACAGGAGGCGAAGCCGTGCCCGGAAAGCCTAGCAGGGCGCCGGTCCCCCGGCCGCCGTCCCCCGCCGAGCTGCGGACCGCCCTGGGCCCGTCGCATGGCGTCTGGCGCGAGCTGGTCGACGTGATGGGAAGGGAGTTCCCGGGCCTCGAGGAAGCCTGGAGGCCGTCGAAGATAGAGTTCGGCCGCGTGTGCCTGCTAAAGCTCGGAGGGCGCACGCTCCTTTACCTCATCCCCACGGCCTCGGGCTTCGACGTCTCCGCGGTCCTCGGGGAGCGGGCGGTGGAGCTCGCGATGGCCGGCGACCTGCCCGCGCCCGTGAAGAGGCAGCTCTCCGAGGCCAGGCGCTACGCCGAGGGGCGGGGGATCAGGCTCGCGATGACGGCGCCGGACCAAGTGCCCGTCGTCCGGAAGCTGGCGGTGATCAAGACGACCCCGCGGTGAATGGGCCGGCGGGCCCCGCGCCCCTGCCGGGCGCCGGCGGCGCCAACGCAACCTTGACCTCGACCGTGCGCTCTACGAGTTTGCCGGGGTGAACACCAAAACCCTCTGCAAGGCGCTCTTGGCGCCGTGCCTTTGCGCCGCGTTGATTGGTTGCGCTATGAAGACGAAGGATGCCGGGTTCAGGGTCGTCCCGATGGGCAACGACACCTACTCGATCATCTGCGAGGCCAAGAACGCCTTCGACAGGGACGCTGATCGCCTGAAGGACGACGCCACCGCGGCCGCCAACAACTACTGCGCGTCTCAGGGCAAGCAGATGAGGCTGGTCTCCCTTACTTCGGACGTCCCCTTGTTCAGCACCGGCTATGCAAAGGCCAAGATCGTCTTCAAGGCCCTGAATCCGGGGGCTCCGGAGGTGGCGAGCGAGGCCGCCCTGGCCGCTGCGCCCGCGTTTGCGCCCGCGCCCGCGGTGGAGCCCGCAAAGAGGTCGCTGACGACCGACGACCTATACGTCCAGCTTTCCAAACTCGACGACCTCCGCAAGAAGGGCATCCTCACCGACGATGAGTTTCAGGCGGAGAAGAGGAAGCTGCTGAGCCGGTCGAATTGACGGCGTCGCCCGGGTGATGTCGACCTGCGGCAAGCGGACCGTGTCGCCGGAGGCCCGCGACGTGAACGCGCCCCGGGTCAAGGAGCGGCCCGCCGCGCCGCCGAGCCCCCATGGCGCAGGTCGTTGACATCATCACGGCGGAGTCCCCGTCCGCGCCGGCGGTCTCCCAGCCGAGCGTCCGCGCGGTTCCCGGGCGCGGCCTAGCGGGCGACCGGTACTTCAGCGGGACCGGAACGTTCTCGCCCCACCCCCAGAAGCCCGACTTCGAGCTCACGCTGATCCAGAAGGAGCACATAGACGCGTTCGCCTCGGGCGCCGGCATCGCCTTCACCGCGCGGGATGCACGCAGGAACCTGGTCACCGTCGGCCTGGACCTGAACAGCCTCGTCGGGCGCGAGTTCCGGGTCGGAAGCGTCCTGATCCGCGGGATTCGGCTGTGCGAGCCGTGCGGCCACCTCGCGAGGCTGACGTCGCCCGAGGTCCTCCGCGGCCTGGTCCACAAGGGGGGCCTGCGCGCGCAGATCGTCACGGAGGGCGAGATCCGGGTGGGGGATCCCATCGATGTGGTCCCCTCCGGGCCGGCCGTGGGGCCCTGAACGGTCGCTCCTGGGCGGAACCATGGCCGGATACTCAGGCACGCCGCTCTGGAGGAAGCTCGGCTACAGCGCCGGCGCCCACTGGCTGGTCGACGGAGCGCCGAAGGGATACGCCTCGCTGCTGGCTCTGCCGGCCGGCGTGGAGGTCGCGTGGCTCGACAGGGCGCGGCCGGGCATGGGCCACGTGCATGTCTTTGCGACCGGCAGGTCCACGCTTGCCGCGAAGCTCAGGGCCCATCGGGCGAAGATCGCCCCGGACGGCGTGATCTGGGTTTCGTGGCCGAAGAAGAGCTCGGGGGTCGCGACCGACGTCACCGAGGACGTGGTCCGGGAGCTGGCCCTGCCGATCGGGCTCGTCGACATCAAGGTCTGCGCCGTCGACGACGTGTGGTCGGGCCTGAAGCTCATGGTCCGAAAGGAGCTGAGGCGACCCTGCCGTCCATCTGCAGTCGCGGGATCCTCCGGCACTGCCGCCGGCAAGCAAGGGGCGGGTCTTCCCCCGCGCTGTAGATGAACGGGCGCCAGAACATCCCGTCGGGCACGGTGTGGGAGCCTATAGTCGGCTACTCGCGCGCGGTCCGCGTCGGCTCGGTGGTCCACGTCTCGGGCACCACGGCCACCGGGCCCGATGGCAAGATAGTGGGGGTCGGCGACCCGTACCGCCAGACGGTGCAGATCCTCAGGAACATCGAGTCGGCGCTGGCCCGCGCCGGGGCATCCATCCACGACGTCGTGCGGACGCGCATATACGTCCTGGACATAAGCCAATGGGAGCAGGTGGGCCGGGCCCACGGGGAGGTGTTCAAGGAGATAAGGCCGGCCACGAGCATGGTGGAGGTGAGCAGGCTCATCTCCCCCGAGATGCTCGTGGAGATCGAGGCCGAGGCCGTGATCAACGCGAAGTGAGCCCGCCCGCCGGCGGGGACGCCCCCTTTGCCCCGCGCGGGGACCGGCCCTTCCCTGCGGAGAGTATCTGGGCAGTCCAACGGCGGTGGGGCCCGGACAGGGCGATCGAGCCCAGGTCCCCGAGGCGAACCCACACCAGGCCCGGGCCGGGCCTTGCCCCCGGGCGCCGCGCTGAATGGATCGACTCCACGATGCGGAAGCGCGTGATACCCCGGGTATTGCGCGCGATCAGCGGCCCCCGCGAGGCACGGCCCGGATCGAGGCCCGCCTGGCGCGCAGTGGGGAGCTCGTGGAGGCCGGCGAGGCGGCGCGCGCCGGGCCCGTTGCGGTGCAGGAGCACCGCGCCGGCCCTCTCGCACCACACCCGCACGACCGACCGGCGCTCCGTCCGCCTCGGCTCGAGCCTTGGAAAGGCCTCGGGGTCGCCTGCCGAGGCGCAGGCGCAGAAACCCCGCGCCGGGCAGACGGGGCAGGAGGGGCGCCGCTTGAGGCAAACGGTCGCGCCGAGCTCCATCATCGCCTGGTTGTGGTCGCCGGGGTCGGCGGGATTGACGAGCTCCTGCGCGAGCGGCGCGAGCGCCCTCGAAGCCGACGCGCTGTCCCTGAATCGCGTCCCGTCCCGGCAGATGCGGGCCAGGATCCGGACCACGTTGCCGTCCACGCATGCGACCGGCTCGCCGAAGGCGATGCTCGCCACCGCGGCCGCGGTGTAGGGGCCGACGCCGGGAAGCTCCTCCCATCCGGCCGCGGTGCGCGGCAGGCGCCCGGCGCGCGCCACCGACCTGGCGAGCCGGTGCAGGTTGCGGGCGCGCGAGTAGTAGCCCAGGCCCTCCCAGAGCTTAAGGACCCCGGCCTCGGGGGCCGCCGCGAGGGCCCCAAAGTCCGGCAGCGCCTCCATCCAGCGGCCGAAGTAGGGCAGGACGGTGGCCACCTGCGTCTGCTGGAGCATGAACTCGCTCACGACGGTCCGGTAGGGCGAGGGCGCCTCGCGCCAGGGGAGGGGGCGCCGGCGCGCCCGGTACCAGGCCAGCAGGGCGCCCTGGAAGGCCGCGCGCCGCGCCACCAGGTGGTCCCGGGCGGAAGTTTTGCGTGTCATTGGCGCCATTTCTGCGAGTATTGGTCCGTCATGCCCAAGCGCGGCCAGCACGACGAGGAAAAACCCAAGGCGCTGAGCACCTACACGCTCAAGCTCGACGACGCCCAGATGGAGAGGCTGCGCTCGATCCTTAGCGGCCGCGGCTGGGAGTCGTTTGACGTCGCCTACGCGCGGTATGCGTTCAGGGGGCGGGACTGCAACGTCACCGCGTACGAGAGCGGGAAGCTGGTCGTCGCCGGCAAGGGGACGGAGGAGTTCGTGACAATGACCCTCGAGCCCGAGGTCACCAAGAGGCCGCAGCTCGGATACGACGAGGTCCACCATCCCGAATGGTTCGAGCCGCACGCCGGCCTCGACGAAAGCGGCAAGGGCGATCTATTCGGGCCCGTCGTGGCCGCGACCGTCATCGCGGACCGGCCGGCGGTCGAGGGCTGGATCAAGGCGGGCGTCAAGGACTCGAAGAGGATCGCCGAGTCCCAGATCATCAAGCTCGACAAACTGATCCGCACGACCCCCGGGACCGCCGTCGCCACCTGCCTCTGCGGGATGCGAAGGTACAACGTCATCATGCTGCGGCCCCACGCCAACCTGAACCGGCTGCTCGCCTGGCAGCACGCCGCCGCGCTCTCCCAGGCCCTCTCGACGAGGAAGGTCCCCTGGGGGCTGCTCGACCAGTTCAGCAAGCAGCCGCTCACCCAGAGGGAGCTTTCCAAGATGGGGATCAGGGACTTCGACCTGCGGATGCGCACGAGGGCCGAGGAGGACCCGGTCGTCGCCGCGGCCTCCGTCGTCGCCCGCGCCGAGTACGTCCGCCAGATGCATTCGCTCTCGAGGCGCTTCGGCGCCCAGCTGCAGAAGGGGGCGGGGCCCGTCGCCAAGGAGCAGGCGGCGCAGGTCATCGCCCGCTTCGGGGCCGGCGCCCTGGGCGACTTTGCCAAGCTCCATTTCCGGACGGCCTACGAGGTCGTCCTCGCCGCAGGAAAACTGGACGAGCTTCCGCTTCCCGTGCCCAAGGAGCGGGTGGAGTGGCGCGGGTGAGGGGGTGGCCCGCGTTTGCCCGATGCCAAAGCGCCGACAGCTGCGCAGCTTCGACCTCAAGAAGATCGAGGGATTCGAGAGCCTGATCGGCGTGGACGAGGTCGGCCGCGGCGCCCTCGCGGGCCCCGTCGTGGCGGGCGCCGTCCTGGTGACCCGCGATTTCCTCGAGAGCCGCTGGGCCGTGTACAAGTCCGGCCGCGTGAACGACTCGAAGCAGCTCTCCGCCCCCGAGCGCGAGGCGCTCTGGGGGGAGTTCGAGGCGCTTGCGGCGCAGGGGCAGATCCACGCCAACTACGGCTCGGCGAGCGTGGAGGAGATCGAGCAGCACAACATCCTCGGCGCGACCAAGCTCGCGATGCGCCGGGCGATGGAGGGCATCTACCCCGCCGCGGCCTTCCGGCGCAGGGAGGAGCCCGACCTGTTCTCCTCGGTCGAGGAGCGGGAGACGTTCGTCCCCGCAGTCTCGTGCCGCGTCCTGGTCGACGGGCTTCCGCTCCGGGGCTTCCCGTACCCCCACACGGCCGTCGTCAGGGGCGACTCAAGGTCCCTCTGCGTCGCGATGGCGTCCATAATCGCCAAGGTGGTGAGGGACCGGATGATGGGGGAGCTCGACGCGGCGTACCCGGGGTACGGGTTCGCCAGGCACAAGGGATACGGGACCGACGACCACCGCGAGGCGGTGATGAGGCTGGGGCGCAGCCCCATCCACCGGGAGGTGTTCCTGCGCAAGCTGCTCGCCCAGCGCGTCGATCCGGACCAGATGGATTTTCTTCCCGGCCGTTGACCCCCGGGGGCCGCGCGGGCAAGAATGGCGGTAATGGCCGGAAAGAAGCACACCTCGCTCGACCGCGTGCTCGGGCGGCTCGACAGCCTCGACTCCGTCAGCCTGACGAACCTCGTCCAGCGCCTGGCCAGGGAGCGCGCGCTCCTCGAGGAGATCTTCAACACGCTCCAGGAGGGGGTCCTCGTCATCGCGGCGGACGGGACCATCGAGTACGCCAACGACGCGGCGCACCGCCTCATGGGGCTGAGCGGCGACAGGCTCGCGGGGCAGACGCTCTGGCGGCTCGTCCCGGGCCTGAGGTCCTCGCTCGGCGGGGACGGGGGGGCCGGCGCCCAGGCCGTCTCGCGCGAGTTCGAGCTCTCGTACCCCGAGCCCCGCACTGTCAGGTTCTACATGGTCGCGCTGCGCGAGGAGGACGGCGCGTCGCGCCGGCGCGCGGTGATCCTCGCGGACGTCACGCCGGAGAAGCTGGCAACCGCCAGGCGCATCGAGGACGAGCGCACGTCGTCGATCCTCCTGCTCGCCGGCGGCGTGGCGCACGAGCTGGGCAACCCGCTCAATTCGCTCGCGATCCACCTGCAGCTGATCGCCCGCAAGCTGAAGCGGGTCAAGGGGTCCGCGCAGCTCGACTCGGTCGCGGAGTCCGTCGGCGTCTGCCGCGAGGAGGTCGAGCGCCTCGACCAGATCGTCACCCATTTCCTCGAGGCGGTCCGCCCGCGCCCGCCGGACCTGGCCGAGACGAACGTGGCGGACGTCCTGGCCGAGGTGCTCAAGTTCCAGAAGCGCGAGTTCGCCAACCGCGGGATCGCCGTGGAGGCCGAGACGCCGGCCGCGCTGCCGAAGGTCATGGCCGACCGGGGCCAGCTCAAGCAGGTGTTCTTCAACCTCACGAAGAACGCGATGGAGGCGATGCAGCCCGGAGGCAGGCTCCGGATCCGGTCGCGCGCGGACGACGACTCGGTCTACCTCGTCTTCGGCGACAGCGGCGCGGGGATACGCCAGGAGGACATGGGAAAGCTGTTCCGGCCCTACCACACGACCAAGCCCGGGGGCCACGGGCTCGGGCTGACGATCGTCCAGCGGATCATGCGCGCGCACGGGGGACAGGTGGGCGTCGAGAGCAGCCAGGGGATCGGCACGGTCATCACGCTCCAGTTCCCCCGGAAGGACCGGAGCGTGCGGATGCTGCGGGGCTGACGGGCCGCTACTGGCCGGGGGCCCTCGGAGCGCCTGAGTCGGCGGGAATGTCCCTGACCACGATCGTCTTGGACTCGCGGGCCTTGCCCAGCTGGAGCCTCACCTTGAACGGGATCTCGTCGGAACTGACGCCGAGCTGCGAGACCATGGGCGTCGGCTCGGCGGACCGGCCGGGCGGGATCGTGACCGTGTCGGGATCGACGACGAAGTTCCCGAGGTCCGAGTCGAAGTCGAGTATCTTGACGGAGACCTCGTCCGGGCCGGTGTTGGTGAGGATAAGGTGAAGGGTGACGGGGGGCAGCGGGCTCCCCAGCATCTGCTTGGCGTCGCTGTTCGCGTAGGCGGAGTACGCGCCCTTGTCGCCGGGGGCGCTGCGGCCCCCTTCGCCGCCCTTGCCCTGCTTGAGCCCGCGGCCCACCCCGCGGCTCACCGTGATCCTCGACGCCACCGTCCCGCCGAAGAAGGAGCCGGTCCCGGCCATGGCCACGGGCCGCTCGCCGGAAATGACCCCTTTTGTCATCTCGTCGTTGTCCCGGGAGGCGCAGCCGGAGCCCAGGAAAAGCGCCGCGAGGCACGCCGTCGTTGAAATTGTTAAACAATTGGCATTATTCATGTTATGGAGCGTTCTTCTGCGCGGAGCGCCCGTTCCCGCCGCGGTCGAACGAGGTGGACACCCGGGCCGATCGAAGGTTGCATGGGGCGTGCTCTTGCGCCAATGGTAAAAGCGCATCTTTCCGATCCGATCTACGTCAGGTCGGTCATAGAGCAATGGCAAACGCATGGATGATGGTTCAACGACCACGCTCGGTGAGCGGGTTCGCCGGGCGCAGCGCGGGAACGAGGCCGCAATGCGCGAGCTTATCGTGGCCTACCAGCACCGCGTTGCCGGGTTCACCTACGCCATCACGGGAAGGAGCGACTCCGTCGAGGACCTGGTCCAGGTGGTGTTCGTCAAGATGGCCCGCTCCATCGCCCGGCTCAAGGCGCCCGAACAGTTCGAGCCGTGGCTGTTCCGGCTCGCGCGCAACACCTGCATCGACCACCTGCGGCGCCAGAAGCTGCGCCGGATCTTCGTCCCCTTCGCTCCCGAGCACGAGAACGTGCCCGAGCCTCCCGGCTCCGTGGACACGGAGGAGCTCGACGCGCTCCGCCACGCGCTCGCCCAGCTCCGGCCCAAGGACCGCGCGCTCCTCGCGCTGGTGCAGGAGGGACGCAGCCACACCGAGATCGCCGAGAGCTTCAGCACGAGCGTCGCTGCCGTGAAGGCGCGCCTCCACCGCGCACGCGAACAACTTAGACAACACTACCAAAGCGATGAAAACTGAGAACAAAGCATGGGCGCTCCTACGCGAGCACGCGGCCGCCCAGATTGCGCCCGGGTTCCCCGAGCGTGTCCTCCAGGCGGCTCGCGCCGCGGCCTCGCCCCTCTTCATCGCCCACTTCGCCATGTGCGCCGCGACGGCCGTGGCCTGCCTCGCCGCCGTGGCGCTCTACCACGCACGCATCTCAGGGGACGAGGACACGCAGAGCATCGCTGGCTGGGGAGAGATCGCGTCGCAGGCGAGCGACTTCGAACAGGGCCTATGAGGGAACGCGTCCTCGCAGCGCTCCTGACCGCGGTCGTTTTCGCGATCGGCTTCGGCGCGGGGATGTGGGCCGAGCGCCACCGCCCGTTCCCCCCCCCGCCCGGGGTGTTCATGGGCGAATTCGGCGCCAGGCGCGGATGGGCGGCGCACACGGCGCCGCCCGTGAACCGCGCCCAGCTGATGGAGCAGATAGACGCGATCCGGCCGCAGATGGAGGCCTTCAGGACGCGGGTCGCCGAGATTTACGCCGAGTTCGACCGCGACATCGCGACGGTGCTCTCGCCGGAGCAGCGGGCGGAGTACGAGCACAGGTTCCGGTCTCAGCGCGGGCTCCTGGGCCCCTCCGAGTCGCCCTCCTCCGACAAGCCCTTGTCAGACGAGCAGATCGAACAGCTTCTCCAGCGGCCGTTCCGGACGCTGGCCTTCTTCGTCGTCCTGCCGATGACGCTCGACCGGATGACAACCGAGCTCAAGCTCGACGAGGCGCAGCGCGGCAGGGTGAACGATCTCCTTCACGTGCGCCGGGAGAAGTTCATCGGCCTCGTGGACAACTCCCCGCCCCTGAGCCTGATGCTGAGCCGGCTGGCGCCGATTGCGCAGCGCCTGGCGGAGCCGGGCAAGCCCGTCGGGGCCCCCGCGCACTAGGCGTTCGCGGCTTGCACGGGGCTTGACCGCCCGGGCGCGTCGCTTGGAATGGCGGCATGGTCCCAAGCGTTCTCATCGTCGACGACGAGAAACACACCCGCGAGGGCCTTCAACAGGCGCTTGCCGAGAACTACGACGTGAGCGTGGCGGCGAGCGCCGACGAGGCCTTCAACCTGATGGACGCGCAGCCTTTCGACGTCGTCCTCACAGACCTGAGGATGCCGGGGAAGTCCGGCCTGAGGGTGATCGACCGCGCGCTCGCCCTGCCGAGCAAGCCGGCCGTCCTGATGATGACTGCCTACGGGAACATCGACACGGCGGTGGAGGCCATGAGGAGGGGGGCCGTCGACTTCCTCACGAAGCCGGTGAACATCGAGCGGCTCGACGTGCTCATCCGGCGGGCGCTGAAGACGAAGACACTCGAGGTCGAGGTCAAGCAGCTCCACGAGCGCCTGGACGAGAAGTTCGACCTCGAGGGGATCGTCGGGAACTCGCCGCTGCTAAAGGAGGTGGTCGAGACCGCGAAGAGGGTGGCGCAGTCGAAGGCCACGGTACTCATCGAGGGCGAGTCGGGCACGGGCAAGGAGCTCATCGCGCAGGCGATCCACCAGTCGAGCCCGCGCTCCAGGGGGCCCTTCGTCGCCGTCCACTGCGCCGCGCTCACCGAGAGCCTGCTCGAGAGCGAACTCTTCGGGCACGAGAAGGGCTCGTTCACGGGCGCGACCGAGAGGCGGATCGGACGGTTCGAGTCCGCGGACGGCGGGACGCTCTTCCTGGACGAGATCGGGGAGATCTCCCCGGCGATCCAGGTAAAGCTGCTGAGATTCCTGGAGACAAAGTCGATCGAGCGGGTGGGGGGCTCGAAGACGCTTAGCCTCGACGTGCGCCTTGTGACGGCGAGCAACCGGGGCCTGGAGCAGCTGGTGCGCGAGGGCAAGTTCCGCGAGGACCTGTTCTTCCGGCTGGACGTCGTGCGCTTCGTGATGCCGCCCCTGCGCCAGAGGAGGGAGGACATCCCGGAGCTCCTCGCGCATTTCATAAAGGCGTTCTCGGAGGAGAACGGCGTCCCCCCGATCGAGATCGAGCCGGGGGCGATGAAGACGCTCCAGGCCTATTCCTGGCCCGGGAACATCCGCGAGCTCCGCAACTTCTGCGAGAACGCGGTCGTGCTCCGCAAGGGCGGCAAGCTGACCGAGTTCGACCTCGATCCTAGGTTCCGCGGGGCGCCCGGATCTGGGCCGACGGCAGGCGGCCCGGCGGACGCGGGCTCCGCGTCGACGCTTTCGGTGGAGCAGAACGAGAAGCGCATCCTCAGGGAGGCGCTCATAAAGTCGCGCGGCAACCGGACCAAGGCCGCGGAGCTGATGGGGATAAGCCGGCGGACGCTCCACCGCAAGCTGGCCCAGTGGCCCGAGCTCGATGTGACCGATAAATGACCGCCCGCGCGCGCACCACGCAGGAGCTGATCCACTGGCTCGAGATGGGCGGGGGCGCGCGGTGGGTGCGGCTGGGGGCGCTCCTGGTCTGCGGGCTCGTCGTCTCGAGCCTTGTCGCCTGGCGCCAGTTCCACGGCGCGACAAGCGAGGCGACGCTCGCGCAGGCCGACATGGGCAGGCAGATCGCGCTCGGCCAGGGGTTCACGACCCGCGTCAACTACCCGCAGGCCGTGGCGTTCTTCGCGGCCCAGGGGATCCGCTTTGACCCGTCCCGCCCGTATCCGGAGGTCTACCAGGCGCCGCTCTACCCGATCGCGATCGCGGGCGCGCTGCGGCTCCTGCCCCACGCGGCGCGCGAGGAGCTCTTCGCCTCGGCTCCCTCCCCACCGTTCGGGTTTGCCGCCGACTACCTCCTGCTTGGGCTGAACCTCGCCCTGTTCTGGCTCGCGGTCTGGCTCGCGTTCGACCTCGGCCGGCGCCTATTCGGGGCGCCCGCCGGCTGGCTGGCTGCGATCGCGCTGTTCGTCTCGGTGCCGGTATGGCAGCAGGTGGTCTCGGTCGACGGCACGGCGCTCATGATGGTGCTCGGCCTGTGCGCTTTCGAGGCGTGGTGGAGGGCTGAGTCGGCGCCGGATGTCCGGCGGGCCAGCGCCCCGCTCGGGGCCCTCGGCGCCCTGTGCGGCGCCCTGTTCCTCGCCGAGTACAGCGCTGGGGCCCTCGCGGCCGCCGCGATGGTGGGCGTTTGGAGGAGGTTCCCCGGCGCGGCGCGGTGGCGGGCGCTGGGGCTCGTCCTTTGCGGCTTCGCCGTGGTCGCCGGGCCCTGGGTCGCGCGCAACTTGGCAGTGACGGGGATGCCGGTCGGCCTCGCGGTCCAGAACATCGCGCTCAAGGCGGGCGACTCAACAGCCGAGCCGTCGGTCGTCCGCGCGACGCTGTCGGCGCAGATGCCCCCGGTCGACCTGAACAAGCTGTCCAACAAGTTCCTGACCTCGATACAGGAGAACCTCCGGTCGCGGGTGTGGTCGGGCGGCGCGCTGTGGTTCGTCGCGTTCTTCGCGGCGGGCTGGCTGTACGCCTTCCGGTCGGAGCCCGTCAACCGCATCCGCTGGCATTTCACGCTCTCGCTCGCGGTCCTCATAGCGGCCCAGGCGGCGTTCAACTCAGGAGAGAGCGAGCGCCTGGCGGTCGCGTGGCTGTCGCCCCTCATCATCGTCTTCGGGGCCGGCTTCTTCTTCGTCCTTCTTTCGAGCCACCCCGTGCTGGCGGCATGGCCGAGGGCCTGCGCCGCCGCGCTGATCACGCTTCAGGCGCTCCCGCTCGTTCACGACGCGCTCAACCCGCACTGGCTCCACTTCGAGTACCCGCCGTATTTCCCCGGGCTCCTGCAGGGCATGCGCCGGCAGCTCGACGCATCCGACCCGGCCGGGCGCTTCGGGCTCATGGCGGACGTGCCCGCGGGCCTCGCCTGGTACGGCCGGACCCGGGCCTGGGCGCAACCCGCTACGCTTCACGACTTCTACGCCGTGCAGATCGACCAGCCGACCGCCGAGCTCCTGCTCACGCCCAAGACCCTGGACCGCCCGTTCTTCTCGGACTTGAACGCCCGGCCCAAGGCCCAGGGCGTCCTTTCGGCGTCCATCCCGCGGATCGGCGAGTGGGGCGACGTGTACGGGGGCCTGCTCACGGGCTCCATGCCGCGCGATTTTCCGCTGACGGTGCCCCAGAAGCTCGCCGACAACCTCTATGTCCTCGTCAATCCATCGCTTCCGGCGGGGCAACCCCGCAGGTAGGCCGCCCCCGGGGATTGGTCTTGCCAGCGGTGTGCGAATTGCCAGCTTGGCGGTCGCTTCCGAGCAGCGCTACATGAGACAATTGCGGATCATACTTGTGGGTTCGTCGTTGGGCCTCTGCGCGACCGCGCGCGCCGTGTTCGCGCCGATCCCCGAGGAGCAGAAGGGCAAGGGCCTGACGATCTCGCTCGAAGGCGGGATAACTTACAACAGCAACATCTTCGGCGCCGCGACGGACGCCATCAGCAGCACCGTGTTCGAGGTGTCGCCCAAGATAGCCTTCAATTCGTCCCTCTCGGAGCAGACCTTCTTCTCGGCGTCCTTCCAGCCCAGGATCGACTACTTCGAGAACCGGCCCGGCTCGAAGACCCTCTACAGCCAGGACCTGGACGCCCGGCTCGCGCACTCCTTCTCGCGGACCTCGGTCCTGGACCTGGACGACGAGTACGCCTACGACCAGAACCCGCAGGCGCTCCTGTCCGGCGTCCCGGTGAACACCAACCAGACGCTCGAGAGCAACCAGTTTGACGGGAAGTTCACGTTCTCGCCGGTCGAGAGGCTCAGCATGGCCCTTAAGACCCGCGTCATGTACTTCGACTACATAGACCCGGTGATCGGGGACGAGCTCAACCGCTTCGAGAACCTGTACGGGATGGAGTTCGACTACTCCCTGCTCCCGAACCTCGCGCTGGCGGGCGAGTACCGGCACCTGGACGTGGACTACAGGAACGATCCGGCCGACAACGACAAGCATTCCGACTTCCTGATGGCTGGGTTCGACTACAAGCCGGGCCCGAAGATGACCGCGAGCCTGCGCGTCGGCGGCGAATACACCCGGCGCGACGGCCTTTCGAGCGAGACGAACCCCTTTGTCGAGTTCGCCGCGAAGTACGAGTACGCGCAGGGCTCGTTCATCAGCGCGGGCTACACGTACGACCTGGAGGAGACGTCCAATCCGGTGCTGTTCTCCGATCAGAGGACGAACCGGATGTTCGTGAACCTCCAGCACGCGATCACCGCCTTCATCGTCGCCTCGGCCTCCGTGCAGTACGCCCCGGCGACGCTCGTCGGCCGGTCCGGGCAGGCCGACGTCGAGGAGGACTCGACCCTCGCGGGGCTGGCGCTCACTTACCTGCCGACCAGGAACTGGAAGATCACCGCCTCCTACGACTACCAGTTCGTCGATTCCGGAATCTCGTCGCGCGGGATGAATAGGTCCGTGACAGGCCTGAGCGCCACCGTTATCTTCTGACACCGTTGGCCTGAGTCGCCCGCACCGGGGCGATTCCAAAAGCACCCATGGCATCGTCTTCCGGCTCAAAGGAAAGCGCATCGCTTGCCGACCTCTTCGGGGTCCTGAGGATGCGCTGGGTGCTGATCGCGCTCGTCATGGGGCTCGTCATCGCGGCCACGCTGGTGGTGACCGCGCTGCTTCCGCGATGGTACCTCGCGACGGCCAAGGTGAGGGTGGAGAAGCCCGAGGGGGAGGTGAAGCTCTTCCAGGTGCAGAGCAGCGCGGCCTACGACCCGTACTTCCTACAGGACCAGTTCAGGATCATGCAGGACGAGAAGATCCTCTACCCGGTGATCGAGCGCCTCGGCCTCAATACGAAGCTCGCCGCCGCCATGGGGGCGCCCGGCGCCACGCTCACCTCCGACATCACGTACAAGTACCTCGTGAGCAAGATGCTCAGGGTGGAGTCCCAGAGGAGCTCGTCCCTGATAGAGATAAACGTGTACGCCCAGCAGGCGGCGCTGGCCGCGGACATCGCAAACGAGGTCGCGCGCGTTTACTCGGACGACCGCATCGCGCTTGCCACGTCCCAGCAGAGGGAGGGCCTGGTCCAGCTGCAGAAGGAGCTTGAGCAGCAGGAGGGCGAGGTCACGAGGCAGCGCGACGCCGTCGAGAAACTGCGCAAGGACCTCAACATATCCGGCGTCGACCTGAACGCGAAGTACTCGGACATGGAGATCGAGACGCTGCGCCAGATGCAGAACTCCCTGATCGCGCTCAGGGTCGACGCGATTGGCCGGAAGACGCGCTGGGAGAGGTTCAGGAGCATCCCGATCGAGGACCGGATGGGCCTCGTGAACTCCGAGCTGATCCCGGACCAGAACATCCAGAACCTCCTCCAGGCCTACCTCATCGCCGACCAGAAGGTCACCCAGCTCAAGGGACGCCTGGGCGAGGCCCATCCCGACCTGGTCGCGGCGATCGACAACCGGGCCAAGATGAAGGAGCAGCTCGAGGCGCTGCTGCGCGGCTACGAGAGCGGCCTGGAGATCGCCTACAAGGAGGCCCAGGCGCGGGTCGAGGAGCTCGAGAGCCAGCTCGCGAAGGCCAAGGTTGACCAGATCCTGTCCGCGCGCGACCGGATGCGCCCCTTCGAGGAGGCGGCCCAGAAGCTGGACGACGAGACGCGGCTCTACACGACGCTCAAGCTGACCCTTCGCCAGCGCGAAATCGACTTCCAGGTGCCGAAGCGCACGATCGAGATACTCAACACCGCTGAGCCGGCCCGCCGTCCCAGCCGCCCGAACTGGATTCTGAACATCGCGAGCGCCATCGTCTTCGGGGGCATGCTCTCGGTCGGCGTCGCGCTCACGCTCGAGTACTTCGACATGAGCCTGCGCGACGTCGCGGACATCGAGGAGAAGCTCAAGATCCCGGTCCTCGGCGTCATCCCGCACCATCACGACCCCATGGGGGCGCAGAGGGACGACCCCGGCGAGGCGGAGCCGTACCGCGTGCTCCACACGAACGTCAACCTGGCGCTCAAGCCCGGCCAGCCCGCGGTCATCATCGTGTTCTCCGCGGGGCCCGCGGAGGGCAAGAGCACGACCATCTGCAGGCTCGCGCACCTGATGGGCGCGTTTGGCGAGCGCACGCTCCTCATAGACGGGGACCTGCGCAGGCCCGCGCAGCACCATCTCGCCGGCTGCCCGAGAGCGCCCGGGCTGAGCGACGTGCTCGCGGGCAAATGCGACGTCGAGGCCGCCATCCGCAGATCCGTCTCCCCCGGCGTCGACCTCCTGACGAGCGGCGGGATTGCAGGGTTCAACCTCAGCCTCCTCCACGCCAACCGCCTGCGCGAGCTGGTCGCGTCGCTGCGGTCCCGCTACGACCGGATCATGATCGACTCGCCGCCGATCATAGGCGTGAGCGACTCGAGCCTCCTTGCGGGCGTCGCGGACGGGGCCATCCTCCTCATCCAGCACCGGCGGAACCCCGCGAGCATGGTCCTGCGGGCCCAGCAGACGATCGTGGGGCTCAAGGTCCCGATCCTGGGCGCCGTGCTTACCCAGGTGCCGAGAAGCTCCGGCGAGGACTACGGGTACTACACCCAGGCCTACTCGTATTACTCGGGACGGACGGCGGCGGGACCGGGGGACGCCTCCGCGCAGCGCGGCGGCGAGGCGGGATCCGGGCCCGACAAGCTGGTCCTGAAATGATGTTGACGGCGGGGTGGGGCGGGTAGTCTCATCCGACCCCTAATCCGCGGGCGTAGCTCAGTTGGTAGAGCACCACCTTGCCAAGGTGGACGTCGGGCGTTCGAGCCGCCTCGCCCGCTCCATTTTAACCCCTTCCGCAAGAAGGGGTTCTTGGTTTTTCACAACCCCCCGTGGAACCGGCCGAATGCACGGGCGAGCATCAGTGCAAAGAGCAGGATGCCCGCCCCGAGGGCGAGGACGTGCCGGGACCTTCGCAGGTCGAAGTTCCCGACCCGGCACACGAGCAGATAGGCGACGGCAAGGTTGAAGAGGCCCCACAGGACGTTGACCGTCGAGGACGACAGGCCTTCACCGGGCGGGGTCGCGAAGGGGCTCTGAAACGCGTGGCCCGAGATTCCGTTTCCAAGATGGGGGAGCGAGTTCGCGAGGAAGGCGCCCCCGAGGAAGTAGGCCAGGTAGTGGTACCAGCGGGTGGTCGGCTCAGTTCTGGGGTCGGTTTCGGTAGCCATATTAAAAGTCGGTGTTCTCAGCGGAAATCCGAATCGGGCCAGCGCCGTCCACAAGGTAACCCATCGGGACGAGCGAGTGACTTGATGCGGGCGGGCGGGTCCGGGGACAAGGCGTATTTCTTGGATTGTCCAGAAGTCAGGGGTCAACGCGAAGCAGTACGTCCTCCTTGCTAGGGCGAGTTACTTTTCCCTAGAGGCTTGTGCTCCCGCAACTTTGACGGACGCTCGGCGCCGACGACCGTATCGGGGCGCTTGACCCGGGCCATTAGGGGCTTAGGTAAGCAACCCGCGTGCGCTATTCTAACCCTCAATAAGACCATGCCAAAATACGTGATCGAACGTGAAATACCCGGAGCGGGAAAACTGACCCGCGACCAGCTTCATGCCATCTCGCAGAAGTCATGTGCAGTGTTAACGAAACTCGGCCCGCAGATCCAGTGGATCGAGAGCTTCGTGACCGACGACAAGATCTACTGCATATACATTGCGCCGAATGAGTCGCTTGTGCGGGAGCACGCCAAGCAGGGCGGGTTTCCGGCGAACCGAGTTTCGCAGGTGAGGCAGATGATCGATCCGACGACATCCGAGGCCTGATCGTTCGCCGCGCGACAAGGCTTGAGAACGGCCGGTCGGCCCGCACCCTGCCGGCATGGGACGGCTGCCGACACTCTCCGAGATCGAATCCATCGCCGGGGCGATTGACGACGTCGTTCCTGCGACGCCGCAGTTCTCGTGGCCGCTTCTGAACGCCCGCGCGGGATGCGAGCTCTGGGTGAAGCACGAGAACCACACGGCCATCGGGTCCTTCAAGGTCCGCGGCGCGCTGAACTACGTCAGCCGGCTCCTCGCGCGGGAGCCCGGCGTGCAGGGCATCGCCGGGGCCACCCGGGGAAATTTCGGGCAGGCGATGGCGTTCGCCGCCTCCCGCCGCGGGCTCCGCTGCGTCGTGGTGGTCCCGCACGGCAACAGCGCGGAGAAGAACCGCGCGATGCGCGGCCTCGGCGCCGAGCTGGTCGAGCACGGCGACGATTTCCAGGCGGCCCTGGTGCGCTCGGAGGGCCTCGCGAGGGAGCGGGGGCTGCACTGGATGCCCTCGTTTCACCGCGACCTGGCGTGGGGCAACGCCGTCTCGATGCTCCGCTTCCTTCGCGGATGCCCCTCGCTTGAGCGGGTCTACATCCCGATCGGGCTGGGCTCGGGGGTCTGCGCGCTCATCGCCGCGCGCGACGCGCTGGGGCTGGGTACTGCGATTGTCGGCGTCGCCTCGGAGCAGGCGCCAGGGATCGCGCTGTCGTTCGGGGCGCGCCGCGTCGTCTCCCATCCGTCCACGACGCGGATCGCCGACGGCATGGCCTGCTCCACTCCGAACCCCGAGGCGCTCGAATTCATCCTGAGCGGGGTCGAGCGCATCGTGACGGTGCCCGACTCCGAGGCCGAGGCCGCGATGCGCGCCTACTTCTCCGACACCCACAACGTCGCCGAGGGCGCCGCCGCGGCGGGCCTCGCCGCGGTGCTGCGCGAGCGCGAGGCCGTTTCCGGCCGGCGCATCGGCACGGTGCTCACCGGGGGCAACGTTGACGCGGGGTCGTTTGCCCGGGTGCTCCGGGAGGGCGAGGGGCTCTCCTGAGCCGGACGGCCGTTATTTTCGGAAAAAAGCTTTTAGATTCGCAACCGAAAGCCTGTGCGGGCTGTCTTGCTATTCAGACACCCATGAAAGCCCCCATTGGCCTTCTCACCGCGCTGTGCCTCGCCGTTTCGCTGCGGGCGCAGGCGCCGGCCACAGGGTCCGAATACACCCCGGAGCAGCTCGACCAGATGCTGGCGCCGATAGCGCTCTACCCGGACCCCCTCATCGCCCTCATCCTTCCCGCGTCGACGGCGCCCTCGGACATCTCCCTCGCCGCGCAGTACATCGCGTCAAACGGGGACCCGTCCGGGATTGATTCGCAGCCCTGGGATCCGAGCGTGAAGGGGCTGGCGCACTACCCCGACGTGCTCAAGTGGATGAATGACAACCTCGACTGGACGGGCGCCCTCGGTGCGGCCTTCTCGGTGCAGCAATCCGACGTCATGAAGTCGATCCAGCAGCTGCGGGTCAAGGCGAGGGCGGCGGGAACCCTCGTCAACACGCCCCAGCAGCAGGTTGATGTCGAGGGAGACGACGTCCGGGTGATACCGGCCCAGCCTGACACGATCTACGTCCCCCAGTACGACCCGGACCTCGTCTACGGCGATGCTCCCGGCGGATACGCGGGGCCGTACATCACCTTCGGCGTCGGCTTTCCCGTCGGGGCATGGCTCGGCTTCGAGTGCGACTGGGACGACTTCGGCATCTGGTCCGGGCCGTGGCATCGGGGTTGGGAGTACCGGAGGGACTGGAGGGACTCGCACTTCGGCGGCAGCCGGTGGCATCCCGATGCGCGGCGCGAGCACGCGCTCGTGCGGGATTATTACAGGCCCGGGCCGAGCGCCCCGAGGCCGCGGCCCATAGCCGGCGAAAGGGTCCCGGTGCGAAACCCCGTGGTGCCATTCCGTCCGCCCGCCGCGCCCTCCCATGCGCCGCCCACGCCGGCCCGCCCGAATTACCGGGGGTACGGAGGGGCGCCGGCGCCATCGACACCCGCGCCGCGCGGCGAGCTCTTCGGAGGGTACAGCCGCGGCACGGACGCGAGGACCTACAGCTCCAGGGGACAGACGAGCCGAAGTGCTCCGGTCAGCCGGCCGGCCCCCGCCGTCAGGTCGGCCCCCCCTTCGCGCTCCGCGCCTGCGGCGCCGAGCGGCAAGGACCGGCGCTGAAACCCAAACCCCCGGCATCATGACAACGTCAATCAAGACCTTTCGCACCATTCGCCTCGCCGCCGCCGCGCTCGCCCTGTTCGCCTGCGCCGGCCCGCGGCTGCGCGCGGACTCCGCGGGCGCGGCGGAGCAGCAGCGCCACTTCAGCTCGCCGGACGAGGCGCTGACTGCGCTCCTGGCGGCGGCCAAGGCCGGCGACAGGGCCGGCGTCGACGCCGTCTTCGGGCCGGAGATGAAGGAGCTCCTCTCGGGGGACGCGAGGCAGGACGCCATCGAGTTCGCAGCGTTCACCAAGGCGCTCGGGCTCGGCGCCTATTGGGTCCGCAAGGCGGACGACCGCTTCGTCCTCAACATCGGCAACCAGAACTGGCCCATGCCCATCCCCCTCGTCCTCAAGGGCGGCTCGTGGTCCTTCGACACCGCCGCGGGAAAGGTCGAGGTCCTGAACCGGCGAATCGGCAAGGACGAGATCACGGCCATCGGCGTCTGCCGCACCTATGTCGCGGCCCAGCGCGAGTATGCGAGCGAGGACCGCGACGGAAGCGGGGTGTTCAAGTTCGCGCAAAAGATCAGGAGCACGCCGGGCACCAGGGACGGCCTGTACTGGCACGCGGCGCCGGACGACGACCAGAGCCCCCTGGGGCCGCTCGTGGCCGAGGCCCGGGCGGAGGGCTACACCCGAAAGACGGCCGAGGGCGAGCCGCAGCCGTTCCACGGGTACGTTTTCAAGATCCTGACGGCGCAGGGACCGGCCGCCCCCGGCGGGGCCTACGACTACGTCATCAACGGCAACATGGTCGCGGGCTTCGCCCTGGTCGCGTATCCCGCACACTGGGGGGAGTCCGGGATCATGACCTTCATCGTGAACCAGTGGGGCAAGGTCTATGAGCGCAACCTCGGCGCCGACAGCGCCGAGATCGCCGCCGCCATGACGGAATTCAATCCGGATGCCGGATGGACCCCGGTGGCCCCTCCCTGAGGAGGGCGGGACCGGCCCGCCGGGCGCCGCAAAAAGCCGCTGTCAACCGGCGGGCTTTTTGTGCACGCTGGATGCCCCGTGAAGGCATCCGATTTCTTCGAGCTACCCGATTCGCTGGCGGCTTTCCGCTCCTTCTTCCCGGCCGATGCGCCGCCCTGGGAGTGGCTGAGGCAGATCGGGCCGGCCCTTGAGGTGCATCTCTATCCCCTTGAGCCTACCAGGGCGCCGCCGGGCGTCCATGTCGAGGGCCGCGTCCACATCGACCCGAGCGTCACGCTCCCAGCCCACGCGACGATAATCGGGCCCGTCTGGATTTGCGCGGGCACCGAGATCCGGCCGGGCGCCTTCATCCGGGGCAACGTGATCGCCGGCGAGGGCTGCGTCCTGGGCAACTCGAGCGAATTCAAGAACTGCATCCTCATGGACGGGGTCCAGGCGCCGCACTTCAACTACGTGGGCGACTCGGTCCTCGGGAACAGGGCCCACCTGGGCGCCGGCGCGATCTGCTCGAACCTGCGGCTGGACCGCCGGGACGTGGCGGTGCGCCTGCCGGGCGGGCCCGTGGACACGGGCCTCAGGAAACTCGGGGCGATCGTCGGCGACGAAGCCGAGGTCGGCTGCAACGCCGTCCTAAACCCCGGAACCCTCCTCGGTCGAAGGTCGCTGGTCATGCCCGCGATCGCGTTCGGGGGCGTCCTGGGCCCTTCGATGGTCGCAATGGTACGCCAGGAGGTCACGATTGTCGCCCGCAGGAACTGACATGCGCACGCTCACTGGAATCACCCCCTCCGGCACCCTCCACGTCGGCAACTACTTCGGGGCGATGCGGCCGGCCATAGAGGCGCAGGCGCACGGCGACTGCTACTACTTCATCGCCGACTACCATTCGATGACCTCTGTCACCGATCCCGCGCAGCGCCGCGCAAACACCCTGGGAATCGCGGTCGACTGGCTCGCCTGCGGGCTCGACCCGGCAAGGAGCGTGTTCTGGCGCCAGAGCGACGTGCCCGAGGTGTGCGAGCTGACCTGGCTCCTCGGGAGCGTGACGCCGATGGGGCTCCTCGAGAGGGCCCACAGCTACAAGGACAAGACGGCGAAGGGCATCTCGGCGAATTTCGGGCTCTTTGCGTACCCTGTCCTGATGGCCGCGGACATCCTGCTCTACGACACCAACGCCGTCCCGGTCGGCCAGGACCAGAAGCAGCACCTGGAGATGACCCGCGACATCGCGATCAAGTTCAACCAGACCTACGGCGAGACCTTCGTCGTGCCGGAGCCGGTGATACGCGACGACGTCGCAAACGTGCCCGGACTGGACGGCCAGAAGATGAGCAAGAGCTACGGCAACACGCTCGAGATATTCGGCGACGAGAAGGCCCTTCGGAGGAAGGTGATGTCGATCGTCATGGACAGCAGGACGCCGGCCGAGCCGAAGCCCGACGCGGACCGGAACATCTGCGTGGCCCTGCTCAAGCTGGTCGCGCCTTCAGACGTGGCCGCGGACTACGAGGCCCGACTTCGCGCCGGCGGCCTCGGCTACGGCGACCTGAAGAAGGCGCTGTTCGAGCACTTCTGGGCCTTCTTCGGTCGCGCGCGGGCCCGCCGCGACGAGCTCCTGGCCAATCCCGAATATGTCGACCAGGTCCTCCGGGAGGGGGCCGTCCGGGCCCGGTCGGTGGCATCGGTCGTCATCAGGCGCGCCCGCCGGGCGGCCGGCCTCGACTAGGGGCGCCGCCGCGTCAGATGATGGTGGGGGCCGGCGGCTCTATCCTGTCTATGGCGGCCATGATACGCGCGGCGGTCTGCGCGTAGCGCTCCCTTCCGTCCTCCGGATGGTCGTATTCGGCGGGGGTGAGCGGGCGCCCGTACGCCACCGACACGGGGCTCCCCAGCCGGAGCCTTCCCTCCTTCCCGAAGGCCTCGAAGGAGCCGAACACACGCGCGGGCACGACGGGCACCTGCGCCTTGCACGCTATGAGCCCGACACCGGGCCTCGGCTTCTGCATCTCGCCGGTGGGCGAGCGCGTCCCCTCCGGGAAGACGATGACGACACGGTTGCTGGAGAGCGAATGGAGCACGCGCTTGATCGCGTCCAGGCTGGTGCCGCCGTCCCGGTCGACGGGGATCGTCCCGACGGCGGTGAGCCACCAGGAGGCGATGCCGGGCTTCCAGAGGGTCTTGCGGGCGAAGAAGCTCACCTGGCGCGGAAGGAACATGCCGACGATCGGGGGATCGAGGTGGCTCGCGTGGTTGGCCGCCACGATGTAGCCGCCCTTCTCGGGAAGGTTCTCGAGGCCGGCGACGTCGCCGCGGAAGAACATCTGGTACACGACCCAGCACAGCCCGTAGAAGAAGCCGTAGACGGGCTCCATCTCGAGCTCGGGATGCCTGGAGCTCACGGGGCGAGCCGCGGGGCTATGGCCGCGGCCATCGTGTCAGCGACCTCGGCTACCGTCATCCGCGTTGTGTCTATCGAGACGGCGCCCTCCGGCCGTGAGAGGGGGGCCGCCTTCCGGGAGGAGTCGAGCCGGTCGCGCTCGGCCACCCTGTCCTGGCCGCCCTCCCTCTCCCGCCTCCGCGCCCGCTCGGAGGGCTCCGCGTGGAGGAAGAACCGGAAATCGGCGTCGGGGAAGATCACGGACCCGATGTCGCGGCCCTCCATGACGAGGCCGCGGAATCCCCCGCTCCTGGCGGCGCCGGCCAGCCCGCGCTGGTAGCCGAGCAGCGCCGCCCGCACCTCGGGCATCGCCGCGTAGTGCGAGACGGCCGCGTTCACCTCCCGGCTCCGGATCTCGTCGCCCGGGATGCGCCCCGAGATCTCGATCTCGGCCGATCGCCCCAGGATCCGGGTTCCCAGGCGCATGCGCTCGAGCGCGGCCTTGACCGCCCCGATGTCATCGGGGGGCACGCCGCCGCTCAGCATCTCCGCCGTCACGGCTCGGTAGTAGGAGCCGGTGTCGGAGTGAAGCAGGTTGAAGCGCTCGCTCAGGATCCGGGAGGTGGTCGACTTGCCCGAGGCCGCGCCGCCGTCGATCGCGACGATGATGAAGGGGTTTCGTGACATCGAATGGTCAGGTCCCCGAGGATTTTCCCCGGACCGCGTCGAGCAAATCAAAAAATCCCGGGAAGGTCTTCGCACAGCAGGCCGGGTCTGCTATGGACAGCCAGGGCTCCCCGTCGCCGCGCAGGTCGCGGCAGCCCAGGATCGCGAAGCTCATCGCGAACCGGTGGTCGCCGTGGGTCGCCAGGATCTGGCCCTGGCGCAGCGGCGCCGGGCGGATCTCGAGGGAGTCCGCCGACTCGACGATCTCTTGGCCGAGGCGCCTGAGCTCGGCCGCCATTCCGGAGACGCGGTCGGTTTCCTGCCGGCGCGTATGCCCGATCCCGAGGATCCTTGTCGGCCCGTCGAGTAGCGGCGCTATCGCCGCAAGCGTGAGGAACGTGTCCGAGAACCCGGAGAAATCCTGCGTCACGCCGCGCCCCCGGCTCTCCCGGGCGAAGGAGACCGTGGTCCCTTCGGCGCCGGCCGTCACGGCCGCCCCGCACTGCTCAAGGACGGCGAGGAACCGGACGTCGCCCTGGAGGCTCCCGCCCTCCTGCCTCAGTCCGTCGAGGCGGAGGGATCCGCCGGCGGCGACGGGCAGGGCCGCGAAGTAGCTTGCCGATGTCGCGTCCGGCTCCACGGCGTACGCGCCGGGCGAACGGTACGCCGCGGGACGCAGCTCGATCTCGCCGCCCGGCCCCTCGCTCCACGAGTCCCGCAGGCCGAACTGCGCCATCTGGCGCAGTGTCATCCGCACGAAGGGCATCCTGACCGCGCCCTCCGGCCTTGCGACCAGCGCCCGCATGGCCAGCGGCGCCACCATAAGGAGCGCCGAAAGCATCTGGCTGCTCTCCCTCGCGTCGATCCTGACGGGCCCGCCGCTCAGCCCCTTCGCATGGATCTCGACCGGCAGGAATCCCTCTGCGCCCAGGCACCGGATCTCGGCTCCCTGGTCGCGGAGCGCCTGGATCAGGCCCTTCATCGGCCGCCTGCGCATCTGCGCCGCGCCGTCAATCCGGTACACGCCGCGCCTCGACGCGGCGCAGAGCGCCGTGAGGAACCGGGCCGCCGTCCCGGCGAGTCCGGTGAAGATGTCGGCCTCGGCCGCGGGGATCTCGCCGCCGCGGCCCTCGACCCGGATCTGGCGCGACGCCTCGTCCTCGTCCACGGCGAAGCCGAGCCTTCGAAGGGCCTCGGCCATGACCGCCGTGTCCTCGCTGAAGAGGGCGCCCGTCACTGTGACGGGGCCGTCGCAGAGCGCGGAGAGCAGCATCGCCCGGTTCGTCAGGCTCTTGGAGCCCGGAAGGCCCACGCCGCCGCTGACGGGCCGGACGAACGGCTCGACCGCTAGGTTATCGGGCAATCGCGGGATCACAGCGTCGGGCGGAACTTCTCGCGGTAGGCCCGGCCGCGCTCGAGGCGCGCAGCAACCTCGATGAAGTCGCGGTTGGCCAGCGCCGCCTGGAACCCCTCGAGCTCGTCCTGAAACTGCCTGAGGGCGCGCAGGACCTCGTCCCTGTTCTCCTGGAGGATCGTCCTCCAGAGCCTCGTGTCGGAGGCCGCGATCCGCGTCGTGTCCCGCAGGCCCCCGCCCGCGTAGTTGCGCCAGGAAGGGTCGCGCGTCGCCAGGAAGGCGCAGAGAGCGGACGCCAGCAGCTGGGGCAGGTGGCTGATGTGGGCGACGATCTCGTCGTGCGAATCGGGGTCGATGGTCACCACCTCCGCGCCGAGGTCCCCCCAGAACCGGGCGACCGCAGCGGCGGCCCCGGGATCGGTCGAGGCGACCGGCGTCACGAAGCAGGTCCTGCCGTCGAACAGCTCGGCCTTGCCATACTGCCAGCCCGTCTTCTCGGAGCCCGCCATGGGGTGCGCGCCGACGAAGTGGGCTCCCTCGCCCACGGCCTCGTGGCCGAGGCGGGAGATCTCGGCCTTGACGCTGCCGACGTCGCTCACGACCGCGCCCGTCTTCAGGCGGGGGGCGACCTGGCGCAGCAGGGGCACGATCAGGTCGACCGGCGCGGCGATCACCACCATCGAGGCCTCCTCCACCGCCTCCTCGGGCGTCTCCGCCGCGGCGCTGCACCATGCCTGCTCGGCAAGGTGGTGCCTCGTCTCGGGGCGCCGGGCCCACAGGACGATGCGGCGCGCCACACCCCGCGCGTGCGCGGCGCGCGCCACGGAGCCCCCGATCAGGCCGGGCGCGAGGACGGTGAGCTGCTCCAGCATAGCCGCAAGGACGCAAAATCCCACCCTCCTGTCGAGCCGTTCGTGGGATTGCATTTTGGCCCGGGCTGAGGTTGCCTACCGTCGTCGAGATGGATTGCCAAACCCCTGAGAGAGCCAAGCTGGATTCCCGCGCGCGCCGGGCCCGCGCGATCATCCTCGTTGTGATGGCCGCCTTCGTGGCCATGCCGATCATCCTCTGGCTGCTCGTCGGGCGCGGCCAAAGGCCATGAACAAGACCCTCTTCCCGATCCGGCTGGTATTCATCCTCCTGTGCACGGCCGGGGGCTGGCTGGTCTGCTACACGGTCCGCGAGTGGGACAACTACCGTTTGACGGCGTCGGCGATCGGGTTCTGCATCGGCGCCCTGGTCGTTCTGGTCGACGTCATGCTCAAGGGCTTCTCGCTCCGGGGCCTGTCGGCGCTGACGTTCGGGATCGCGGTGGGCTCCGTCATCGCGAACATGGTCGGAACATCCCCGCTCTTCGCCGAGGGCGATCCCGAGATGATCTTCCTCGCCCGCCTCGCGCTCTTCCTGGTCTGCCCGTACCTCGGCACCGTCATCGCGCTCCGCGGAAAGGACGAGTTCAACCTCGTCATCCCGTATGTCCGCTTCGTCCCGCACGAGGTCGACGTCCCGCTCGTCGTCGTGGACACGAGCGTCCTCATCGACGGCCGGATCGCCCGGGTTTGCGAGACGGGCTTCCTAAGCGCCGCGCTCGTCATCCCGCGCTTCGTCCTGAACGAGCTCCAGTCCATCGCCGACTCGACCGATCCCCTGCGCCAGGCGCGCGGCCGCCGGGGGCTCGACGTGCTGAACGCCCTAAAGGCGATCAAGAGCCTGGACATCCGGATAACCGAGAGCGAGGTGGCCAGGAGGGAGGACGTCGACGCGAAGCTCGTCTTCCTGGCCCAGTCGATGAGGGCGAAGCTGCTCACGACCGACTACAACCTGGCCAAGATGGCCGAGTTCCAGGGCGTGCCATGGCTCAACCTGAACAAGCTTTCAAAGTCCCTCCAGCCGGAGCTCATGATCGGGGAGAGGCTTGAGATAGAGCTCGTGAAGCCGGGCAAGGAGGAGGGCCAGGCCATAGGATATCTCGCCGACGGCTCAATGGTTGTGGTCACCGGCGGCCGCCCGCACATCGGCCAGCACGTCGGGGTCGAGATCGTCAGCCTGCTGCCAACCGGTGCCGGCAAGATGATCTTTGCGCGGATGGCCGGCGAGTCCGACCATGTTCGCATCGCCTGACGGCGCACCCAGCAATTTTTGTGGACTTGCCGCCCCGCGATTCTAGATAGTTTCCCTTCCACACGGGGCAGTAGCTCAGTTGATAGAGCGCGTCGTTCGCAACGACGAGGTCGTCGGTTTGATCCCGATCTGCTCCACCATCTCGGTATCTAACCGTTGTTGGTCGAGTGAGCCTTCACTCCGCACGCAACGCCTCGGTCGGGTTGACCAGCGTAGCGCGCCGGGCGGGCAGGTAACAGGAGAACAGTGCCGCCAGCAGCAGCAGCAGAGAACCGACGACATAGGCAAGCGGATCGGCGCCGGTAATTCCAAAAAGTTGGCTCTGCAACAGACGGCTGACGCCCCACGCACCGCCGAGTCCTATCAGAACTCCGGGCACGGCCAGGTACAGGCCGCGCGCCAACACGTCGAGCAGTATGTCGCGGCGTTGGGCACCGAGCGCCATGCGAATGCCGACTTCGCGGGTGCGCTGGCTGACAAAGAACGAGAGCAAACCATAGATGCCGACCAACGTAAGCAAGAGCGCGACACTGGCGAAGACGGCAAAGAGATCCATGTTGAACCGGCGCCCAGATACGAAGCCAGCCATGCGTTCCGACATTAGCTGCACGTCATAGACGGGCTCGTCCTTGACGACAGATCGGATTGCGGTTCGCACCGAGGCGAGCGCCGCCGTCGGATCCATGCGCGTGCGCACAACAACGTAACCACCCGGTAGGGGAAACTGGCGAAGCGACAGGTAGAACTCAGGAGGTTCGCCCCGATCGAGCCCAAATTGCGTCGTCTTGCCGACAACGCCGACAATTGTCACCCAGGGAAGCTGCATCTCAGGGGGTCCCAACCGAAAGCGCTTTCCAATCGGATCTTCGCCCTGCCAGAACTGCTCCGCCATCCGCTGACTGATGATGCCGTCAAATCCCACGCCTTTGTAGATCTTAGCAAGGTTTCTTGGCGAGAACTCAAGGCCGGGCGGAATGACTGGCTGTTTCTCGTGGCCGTCAAAAGTCCGTCCGCGCAACAATGGAATACCCAAGGCAAGGAAATAATCCGCACTTACGGTGTGCTGGCTTGCGCTGGGGAACTTGTCGGGCTCTGGCACTGGCCGGCCGTCGACGTAGAAATCCATGGAATTCGAATTCCAGCTGAACGGAAGGCCGGTGACCGCCGCAGCCGCCTCGACTTCTGGCAGAGCCCGCACTGCGTCGACGATCCGATTGTAGAAGGTGGTGAAGCTGAATGGGTCATTTTGCCACTGCGTCGTCGGTGGCGCCACCTGCAGTGTGAGGACCCGCTCAGGCCTTATGCCCGAAGGTACCTGCAGGACTTGATGGAGGCTGCGCACCAACAGCCCAGCACTGACGAGAGGGCTGGTTGGATACCCACTAAATATTCAGAATCCGGTAGGTCGCAGCTGGCAGAGCAGTTACCAGTTTGGCGGCTATCCGCTGCACAGTAGTAAAGTGGCTTCAGCTTTCGTTCAGCATCCGTCTCATTCGCACCTGAGTGCAACCATCGGATCAACTTTCGCCGCTCGCCGGGCGGGCAGCCAGCAGGCGAATCCGCCAACAGTAACCAGCAAAGCACTTATTCCCGCGAGCACGACCGGATCGTTCGACGACGCCCTGTAAAGGAGGCCAGTCGATGCAAGAAGCTTCATCGTCCCGACCGCCCCACTTAACCCAAGCAGCAGTCCGACCAAGAGTTGTGTCAGGCCACGCGACAAGACGAGCCGTTCGACACCCGAAGCCGTGGCCCCGAGAGCTATCCGGATGCCGATTTCCCGCGTCCGCCGAGCGGTCACTTGCGCCACCACGGCGTATATGCCGACCGACGCCATCACCAATCCCGCAGCTGCAAAAATTAGGAATAGTGTGCCGAAAATGGACAAGAACCATTGCTGATGCCTAAGTGCGGCTGTCAGCGTCGATACACCGTCGAGTGGCAAATCTTGGTCGAGACTTTGTACTGCGGCGCGCACCGGCCCCGCGAGTTCTGCCGGGTCGGAAGAGCAGCGCAAAATAAGTGACATCCAGCCCCCTGGGTCTTGTCGGTAGGAGATGTAGATGGGCGGGGGAGCGTCGGGATCCGTAGTATCCTGTACAATATCTGCGCACACACCGATTACTGTCATCCACACACCCGGCTTGTCATTCTCGATGAAACGAAAGCGTTTCCCCACTGCCGACTGGTTGGGATAGTATTTCGCGGCGAAAGCATGTGTTACCACCGCAGCTTCCCTGCCCGTGTCGCCGTCGGCCTCCGAAAAACCTCGTCCCGCCAGCACAGGAAGCCGGATCAAGGGAAGATAGCCGGCGCTCTGAACGACAAGCGATGCGCGCTGCCACTGCTTCGAGTTCGGGTTTCGTCGGCCTTCGATCTCGATCTGGCGACTGCCCGCTCCAAGGCCGGGGGGACTGGACGCCACGGCGGCCTGCGTGACCCCGGGGAGCGCTTCAAGCAACGCCATGAGCTTCCCGTAGAACTGGAGCCGACGGGCAGAATCGGCATAGCGTTCACCCTTTCCGGCAGGGAGCTGAAGTTGCGCGGTAAATATCGACCCGGCGGGCACGAACGGATTCACCGCCTGCACCGCGAGGAAGCTCCTCATCATCATGCCTGCGCCAGCGAGAAGAACAATGGTCAGGGCCAGTTGAACGACAACTAGCGCTGCCGTCAGTCGGCCGCCGCGGTGTCTGCCGGATGTCGGCGTATCGTCTTTGAGCGCCGTGTTGAGATCAATGCGCGACGCCCGCAATGCCGGGACGAGGCCAAATAAGACTCCGCTCGCAATGGAAATTGCCGCGAAGTAGCAGAAAACCGTGAGATCCATGTTAAAGACGATCCAGTAGGGTTTGCCGGTGTCATGCGCAGCTAAGTCAAAGGCATGGACGCCGAATGTGGCGAGAGCCAGTCCAAGCAAGCCGCCAAGGCAACTCAGGAGCACGCTCTCTACCAGCAGTTGGCGGACAAGCTGCCAGCGCGAGGCGCCGAGAGCGGCACGTACCGAAAGTTCCCGTGCGCGCCCGATGGACCGGCCGAGCATCATGTTCGCGACATTCGCACACGCAATGAGGAGCACAAACCCCACCGCACAGAGCATGATAAAGAAAATAGAGCGGACTTGCTCACCGTTATAAGTGTCTTGAAACGTGCGCACGATAGCGCCGAGGTCCTTGTTGGTTTCGGGAAATTTGGCGGCGAGGCGCGCAGCAATAACCGAAATATCCGCTCGGGCTGCGTCAATGGAAGTGGACGGCTTGAGGAGACCGAACAGCCAAAGGTCCCGGTTAGCCCGGCTTTCGATCTGTTCCGTCGGGCATATGGGCATCCAAAGCTCCTGGTATTTGGGGAATTCAAAACCCTGGGGCATCACACCGATGATCGTGGCCGGGGCTCCGTTGATTCGCACGATACTGCCAATCACTCCGGGCGCACTGCCGTAACGGCCCTTCCAAACGCTGTATCCGAGCAGTACCACGGCCTCGGCCCCGGGCCGGTCGTCGGCAACAGTGAAATCACGACCAAGCACGGGCGGGGTGCGCAGCAGACTGAACATACCGGCTGACACCAGACCAATCTCTCGCCGCTCTGGCAGATTGTGCCCATCGCTGAGTATCGCCCTTTCGAGTCTCGCCGACTCGATCCCCTCAAATGTCCGGTTCTGGGTGCGGAACTCACGAAAATCCGGGTAGGAGATCCTGGTCGAGTCGCCGGTCTTCTTCAGATTCTGGCCCGCGACCGTAACGAGGCGTTCGCCGCCAGGTATCGGGAGCGGCTTGAGCAGAACCGCGTTCACCAGCGTAAAGACTGTGGTGTTGATCCCGATGCCGAGCGCAAGTGTGACGATTACCGCGGTGGAGAACCACCGATGCGCACAGATCATCCTGACCGCGAAGCGAAGGTCTCGAAGGAGGTGCTCCACCCACGCCACGTTGCGCTGGTCCCGCGCCCGCTCCTTGATCTGATCCACCCCACCGAAATCCCGCAATGCCGCGTAATGCGCCTCCTGTGGCGACAACCCGGCCGCGATATTCTTCTCGGTGCGGAGTTCGAGGTGCATCTGCAACTCATCCTCCATCTCCGCGTTGAACCTTCCCCTGGAAAACAGGCCGCCTAGCCAGAACCGGGTTTTCCTGACTAGCTTCATTTGGAGTCAGGCGTTCTTGAGCACGTCCCCTATGGCGAGTGCGATGCGATCCCAGGCCTGGCGCTCGGCAGTCAACTGCTTCCGGCCGTCCTTCGTAAGGCTGTAGAACTTTGCGCGGCGGCCCTTGTCGGATTGGCCCCACTCCGGCTCTATCCATCCCTTCTCCTCCATCCGGTAAAGCGACGGATACAGGGAGCCTTCCTCGACGATCAGAACGTCCTGCGAGAGGGCGTGGATCCGTTCGGCGATCGCGAAGCCATGTAAGGGCCCTCCGTTGAGCACCTGTAGCACCAATAGGTCGAGCGTCCCTGAAAGCAGTTCCGGCTTAGCCATATTAAGATGTCACCTAGATGTTCTAGGTTAATCTAATCATAGCCTAGATAGTCAAGGGGAATGTAGTGCCTGTCCAATAAGGGTCCATTGTTGGACACCCAAGTCACTCGGCGACACCTCTTCTCATGGGCTGCTTGGACCTTAGCTTCGCGTCCACGACCGTGGGACGGACTACCGGGGTCTTCTTGACGCCCCGGGGGTCCAAACGTACAACGCCAGGCTGACCGGCGCAGGGACCGGAGGTCACCTCCAACTATGCTTGGGAGGAGGGCCGGGGAGAATGATCGAAACCAATGATGACAGCCCCTCGAACCGGGCCGTTTGTTCTCGAGCTGGATAGCCCCCAGGCGACGGTCGAAAGCGTCGGCGGCAAGGGAGCGTCTCTTGCGCGATTGTCGGCCGCAGGCCTGCCCGTGCCGCCGGGTTTTCACATCACGACGCAAGCCTATAGCCGCTATGTGGATGAGAATCATCTCAGAGACGCGATTCTGGCGGCCGAGGCGCAGGCGCGCGCCACGGACCCCGCCACGCTCGACCGCGCGTCGGAGCAAATCCAATCGCTCATTTCGCAAGGCACAATGCCCGCCGACCTCGCCGAGGCGATACGGCGATCGTACGGCCATCTGGGTGGCGACATCGCCGTGGCCGTGCGCTCGTCGGCGACGGCGGAAGACATGCCGACCTTGTCGTTCGCTGGCCAGATGGATACCTACCTCAACGTGCGCGGCGGCGACGGTGTGATCGATTCGGTCAAGCGGTGCTGGGCGTCGCTGTGGACCGGGCGCGCGATCGGCTACCGCAAGCGGCAGGGGATTCGGCCCGAAGACGTCGCCATCGCCGTAGTCGTGCAGCAGCTTGTCCCTGCCGAGGCCGCAGGCGTGATATTCACCGCGAACCCAGTGACGGGTGCCCGCAATGAACTGGTGATCAACGCGTCATGGGGCCTGGGCGAGGCAATCGTCAGCGGCCGCGTCACGCCGGACACTATCGTTGTGAACAAGCAAACTGGAAGGATCGCATCGCAGGAAGTCGCGGACAAGGAGGCGATGACCGTGCGGCTGGACGACGGCACGCGCGAAGAGCCTGTTCCGGCCGAAAGGCGCAGGCGGGCCGTCCTTGAACCCGCGCAGGCCGAGGAACTGGCGAAGCTTGGGATGAAGATCGAGGAGCTCTACGGGCGCGCTATGGACGTCGAATGGGCGACGAGCGGCGGGAGGATCTTCATCGTGCAGGCGCGGCCCGTGACCGTGCTGCCGGAGTCGCTCGCGGCGCCCGAATGGGAGGTGCCGCTGAGGGGGCGCCAGTACTGGCGAAGCAGCGTGGCCGAGTTGCTGCCCGATCCGCTGTCGCCGCTGTTCGCCACGCTAGCCGTCCCGCTTTGGACCGAGGCGTTACAAGCCATGGCAAAGTCGCGGCGGATGCAGCTTCTGATCGGCAGGGACGTTGAGCTGGTGACGATCCACGAATACGCCTACTACAGCTTCTCTTTAACCGCTTGGCGGGCGGTGCGGCTGCTCTTCGCGGCGCCCGTATTGATCCCCCGGGTCATCCGCATGATGCGCTCGGGCGAGGCCAAATGGACCAATGAAACGCGGCCGCGCTACGCAAAGGCGGCCGGCGCCTGGTCCGAGCGCGACTTGGCAACGATACCGCTCTTGGAATTGCTTTCCGGCGCGCGGGATATCGTGGCGGCGGCGGCGGCTTACTATGTGAGCATCCAGACCGTCCTCGGGGGCTCGAACGTGAGCGAAGCCATCTTTACAAACGTGTACAACCACCTCGTCAGGCGAAAGAGTGACCCGACGGCGTTGATCTTCCTGCTGGGCTTCGAGAGCGCGCCCATCCGCGCGGAGAAGTCGCTCTATGACTTGGCGATCTGGGCGCAAACGCGGGGTGAGCTCGCGGAGTATCTTTCGCGCACGAGCGGCGCTGACATCGCGGCGGCATTCGGGTCGCAACCTGGGCCGATAGCCGACGGCGAGAGCTGGCGCGAGTTTACGAGCCGCTTTGCGGAGCATCTGAACCGTTTTGGCCACGCCGTCTACAACCTAGATTTCGCCACGGGCGTCCCCGCCGAGGATCCTGGCGCGGTGATCGAAACGCTAAGGTATTTTGTCTCGGGACAGGGCCGCAATCCGCACGAACGGCAGGCGGCGGCTGCGGCGGCTAGGGAGCTGGCCGCCGAAACGGCGCTGGCGCGCCTTGGGGTACTGCGCCTGCGATTGTTCAAGTCGGTGCTCCGTTGGGCGCAACACTGTGCACCGTTGCGCGAGGACGCGCTCGCAGATGTCGGTCTGGGATGGCCGGTGCTTCGGCGCATGTTGCGGGAGGTAGGACGCCGCATGGCAGCGGCGGGCGCAATCGCGGAGCGTGACGACGTGTTTTGGCTCAAGTGGGAGGAGGCCGAGGCGGCGGCGCGGGGGCTCGATGCCGGTCAGGCCGCGGGCGACCACAGGCGCGCGATCTCGGAGCGGCGGGAGAGCTGGAGGCGAGAGCACGGCGTAACGCCGCCCGTGGCGCTTCCAATCAAGGGCGGCGGCCGGCTTTTCGGATTCGACGTCAGCCACTTGATGCCTGCTCGAAGTGGCCGGGCTGCGGGCAACCTCATCAAGGGGATCGGAGCCAGCCCGGGCCGTGTGACCGGCACGGCGCGCGTGATCTGCGGCCCCGAAGAGTTTGCCCTGATGAAGCCGGGCGACATCCTGGTGGCCAAGATCACCACGCCGGCGTGGACGCCGCTGTTCGCCCTGGCGTCGGGCGTCGTTACCGATGTAGGCGGCCCGCTGAGCCACAGTTCCATCGTGGCGCGCGAATACGGCGTCCCCGCGGTGTTGGGGACCGGCGAGGCGACCCGGCGCATCCGCAGCGGGCATCGCGTCACGGTGGACGGAAGCAGCGGTGTCGTCAGAGTGGACGAATAAGACGCGCCGAACGTCGGTTGAGATGCTCTCCCTGGCGGTGGCGCCTCCACCCATGACCCGCATCGGCTGCGGGTTTGGGTGACCGCAAGGAGAAGGAGCAGAATGGGACAGAACGCCAGGCTTGGGTTTCGAGAGCACCGCTAAACGGAATCGTAGCTGGCCGTCAGGTACTATCCTGCTTCGCGCTTCGAGCAACTGTTGCCGTGAGAGGAGATCCGCTCGCCGCTTCTCGTAAGCGGTTCACCTGGCGCAACCGTGAGTCATTGGCTCGTGGCTTTCAAGATTCGCAGCACCGAGAGTATCGTGCTCCAACTGCGTGTTGTCGCCGAGGCACCGAAGAGTTCGTCAATCTGGCCAAGGTAGGCGATCGTTCGCATGTGGCGCCGGTACACGCCAAAAAGAAGTCGACCTTTCGAACCAATGATCCGGACAAACTGTTCCCCGCTTTGCGGGATGGCAATCGGAAGCGAAGGCCTGTGGCGACTGGCTTTCGATAGGATGCTCACAAATCGAACAACATCCTGGCTTGGTGGCTCAGGTCCAAATGGATTCTCCTTTTCCAATCGGGAAAGGTCCCTGTCGTCGCAGAAAGCGACTTCCGCTTCAAACGGCAGCTTCCGCCGCAATTCCGCAAGGAACCTTGTGCGAGAGCCGGGCCTTCGAACAATAAAAGTGCCTGCAGCGCCGACATTCACAACATCGTAGGCGCCCAGTTCTCTTGCGAGCACACTTGGGCGAAACGTCCTGTGCCCTCCAACATTGACACCTCGGAGGAAAGCAATCAGGGCCATACGCGTGGGCATGCCAAGGGCAGCTAAGTTGTTTCGATTCGCCGGGCTTTGCGTTGATAAATACTGTTTAACGCCCTCCGACTCAACCGCGAGATTAAGAGCGGGCTGGCTTAGGGGAAGGCCCCTCCTGCTTGTGAAGCGATCGCTCTTTGCTCTTGGTGTTGTGGCTGCGTTCGGAGCTCTGCGCGCGCAGACGCCTGCGTGGCAGCCGTCACCGGGACATTCGCAGGCACCGATATGGCCTGGCGCCGTGCCTGATGCGCAGCCTGTGGTTGGGCCGGAGAACGCTACGAGGACGGTAACCGGGTCGCTTGTTGCCGGAAGGCCGTGGACCATGGTTACCAATGTTTCGCTGCCTACGATGACGGTCTATTCGCCAAAGGGGACTAACACGGGCGCTGCGGTAGTCGTGTTCCCCGGCGGAGGTTACAAGATTCTGGCGATCGATCTGGAAGGCACGGAGGTTTGTGACTGGTTAACGTCCAAGGGAGTGACGTGCATACTGTTGAAATACCGCGTGCCGTATTCTGGGGATTACTGGGACGAGCAGCTTCGGCGCCGAGTCTATCCTAAGGCGCCGACGGCGTTGGAAGACGCGCAGAGAACGGTCGGGTTGGTGCGGTATCATGCCGCGGAGTGGCATATCGATCCGCACAGGATCGGCGTGCTCGGGTTTTCGGCGGGTGGGCACATGGTGGCGGCGATAAGCACCCATTTCGAGCAGCGCTTGTACCCGGCTGTAGATGCCGCCGACAAAGAAAGCTGCCGTCCGGATTTTGCGGTGGCGCTTTATCCCGGGCATCTGTCGCTGGCCGACAACAGTTTTGGGCTGAATCCGGATATTGATCGCCACATCACCCGCCAGACGCCGCCTACGTTTCTGCTGCAGGATGAGGACGACAATGTGGACCGGGTTGAGGACTCGCTGTCTTACTACGCCGCGCTGAAAAGGGTAGGGGTGCCTGTAGAGATGCACCTGTATGCGGTGGGCGGGCATGGGTTCGGATTGCGGCGCACGAAGCTTCCGGTGACGGAATGGCCCCAGTTGATGGAGACGTGGCTGAGTGCGATCGGGATGATCTCGAGGTAGGTGCTCCGGGATCGCGTCCGAGAAAGCGGGCCTTGCCGCCAGCGCAGTAGCCGTTCCTGCTGGAACCGGGCGTTCCTTTTCTTCTGCTTGGTTGTTCCAGCGCGGCACGCCTCGGACCCCAAGACTTTGAAGAGGAGCCGGTGTCTTGGGTCACCGATAAGAATCCTCTCGGACGGAACTTTCTGGCCCCGGTACCCGCGTCAGGGGTGGCTTCGGGCGTGGGAAGGATCACCTACGAGGGCATCAGGCTTGCTTATGGCCGCGCAATCCAATGGTGGTACAGATGCCCGGCAGGGCCAGCTTCTGCACGATCCATGCCCACAAGAAATGAAATCAACGCGCTCCGCGAAAAGACAGAGACATACTTGGTCGACGTATTGATGCCTTTCTGGATGGAGCGTTCCGTGGATAAGGAGTTCGGGGGCTTCTTGCCGTATTTCGATCGGGATGGAAGGCCAACGGGAGAAACGGCAAAGACATATCTATCTCAAGTGCGCATGCTCTATGCGATGGCCAGCACCCACCGAGCTGGCTATGGGAACGGAAGGTGCGAGGAGCTTTCCAGGTGGGCAGCCGATTTCCTGCTGAAGCATCTTTGGGACGAGAAGAATTTGGGTTGGGTATGGATCGCGGATCGAAGGGGTGCCCCCACCGTGACGGCAAAGGTCGGTTACGGCCAGGTTTTCGGGCTATATGCATTCAGCGAATACTTCATGGCGACGAACGATGAGCGGGGAAGGATCGCGGCCAACCGCACCTATGACGCGATATTCAAGCACATGGCTGATCCGAGAAACGGCGGGTTTTTCGAGCTCTTCCATCCCGACTGGCGACTGGAAAGGCCGGGAAAATACGGGGGCGACCGCAAGAGCATGGATGTGCACATGCACGCGATGGAGGCCCTCACCAGTTATTATGAAATGACTGGCGACCCATCACACAGGGAGCGCCTCCTCGAGGTAATCGACCTGGTTATCAGGCGGATGCTGGATCCGAAGTTCGGGACGGGCTACATCCAGTTTACTCCCGACTTTAAGCCGCTTCCCGCCATATTATTCTCCGTGGATTGGGGGCGGGATGCGAAGCCTGTGGATGGAGTGGCAAGGCCCCTGAATTTCACGTCCTATGGCCATAATGTGGAGTTTGCATGGCTTCTCTTGCACGCTGCCGATGTGCTAGGGCAGCCTCGTGACACGTACCGAGAGGTTGTGGGAAGGATCTTTGATCACTGTGTTAGCTATGGAATTGATTGGGAGTTAGGCGGTGTCTTTGTCGAGGGGCCGCAAAACGGGCCGACCCAGCTGACTGAAAAGCAGTTTTGGCAGCAGGCCGAAGTGCTTGTCGGGATGCTGGACGCGCACGCGATGTTCGGGGGCGAAGAGTACTGGAAGGCGTTTTGCAATGTGCATGCCTTCGTCTTTAACAAGTTCATTCACCTGCCCGGGGGAGGGGAATGGTTCGAGCGACTGGCGCGTGATGGCACTCCCATAGACGACGCCTTGGGGCACGGGTGGAAGATATGCTATCACACCATGCGCTCCATGGTGCAGTGCACAAGACGCCTCAAGGCGCTTTCCGGGCAGGCGGCTTAGGGAGAATCAGGGCCCCGTGCTCGGTGGCCTTAGACTTCGTCAGCCCTCGCCACTATCCTCCATACTTATGACTATCTTCCCTCTGGCGTGCCCTTCCTCCAGATACCGGATGGCCTGGGGAACATCGCTCAGTGAGTAGCTGCGGTCGATGACGGGAGTGACCTTCCCGGCCCCGAGGAGCTCTTGAATTGCAATCAAGTCATCTTTGTTCAGACGCGCGAAGAATGGGAGCAGCCTCTGGCTAACGAACCGCGACAGTGCCGCCACTTTCAGCATTCCCTTCACGGGGCCCAACCAGCGGCCGCCCTCGGAGCTTCCGACGAGCACGAAGGTCCCCTTGGGAGCCAGCGCTCGCCTGCAATCCGACAAGGAATGGTTGCCTATCGTATCGAGGATAAGGTCATACCGGCGCCCGGTCTTTGTGAAGTCCTCCTGGGTGTAATCCACGACATGGTTGGCGCCGATCGATCGGACGAGGCCCGCATTCCTTGAACTGCACACCCCGGTCACTTCTGCGCCGAACACGTTCGCCAGCTGCACCGCGAACGTCCCCACTCCTCCAGACGCGCCGTTGATCAGGACCTTCTGGCCTGGCCGAATCTGGCCTTTGTCGCGGAGACCCTGGAGGGCGCTCAATGCCGCCACCGGAACGGCCGCCGCCTGTTCGAACGTCACATTTTCCGGCTTCAGAACCAGGGCGTTCTCAGAGGCGCATGCAAATTCGGCAAAGGCCCCCTTGCACGTGCCGAATACATCGTCGCCAGCTTGGAACCGCGCAACATTCTTGCCGGCCGCTTCAACCCGCCCTGCCACATCGATGCCTAGGCGCGTAACCTTTGGCCTGCGCAGCCCGGAGGCCAAACGCATGGCGTAGGGCGTTCCCCGCATGAAGTGCCAGTCAATCGGGTTAACGGATGCCGCACGAATCCTTATCAGGACCTCGTCGTCCTTGGGTGTCGGCTTTGCCAACTCCGAGAGGTGAAGAACCTCCGGGGGTCCGTATTCTGAGTATACAATGGCCCTCATGGCGGGTTCGCTCGTTCGTCGATCATACGAGCAGATTCGGGCGGTTGGAGAATACAGGGCCTTCCTTCCCGACTCGGCGCCCCGCACTGCCTATCTCACCGAGTACCTTCCGTCCTTGTCCAAAGTGATCCTGTCGAGAGTGAGGACGCGCTCGGAATTGTAGATCGCCTTGATGCGATCGGGTTCATTCGCGAGGAACAGGATCCAGCCCCACGACATGAACCAGGTCCACCGAGGCTGCTGCTGCAGGATCTCCGGCGACGGCAGTTCTCCCACCTCTCCGAGGGCGACCGGCTTGCCCTTGCCCAAGGCCAGCAGCTGATCGTAGTGCGACGGCTTGTAGTCGTTGCGGTAGATGTCGGACGCAAGGACGTCGACGTACTCGGCGCCGGGGAAGCAGTCCTCATAGGGAATGCCGCGTTCTCCGGGCACCCCGCGGGGGGCGTTCGCATCCCACACCCAGATTAGGTTGTTCAGTTTCTGGAGCCTCGTGAAACGGTCATACATCATGATCCACAGGCGCTTGAACCCCTGCGCTCCCTTCTTGTGGCCCCACCAGAACCATTCGCCGTTCATCTCGTGGTAGGGCCGCCACAGCACCGGGATGCCGGCCTCCTGGAGCTCCCTCAGGTATCCGGCGACCTCGTCGACGCTCTTCTTCCAGGCCTCGTTCAGCGCGGAGCCGTCGGTCATCAGCTCGTCCCATTGGGCGTCGGTCGGCAGGTGCCCCTCGGCCCAGACCGATTCGCCGCGGCACGGGGTCCCGTCCGTTGGAAAACACGCGTGCCACATCAAGGTGATGATATGGCCCTTCGCATGGCGGGCCTTGATCTCCTCGATCGTCTTGGCCCTCGCCTGGGCAAGGGTGATGTCGAGGAACTCGGGCCTGGGAAACGCGTCCTGGGGCGGCGGGCCCACCAGACCCTTCGCTTTCCTGTCCGCCATGACTCTCTTCACCCTTTCCGCATCGATTGTGGGCAGGTTGGCGGGCCCGGCGTGCTGGAAATGCATGGCGTCGTCCCCCTTGATCGTGAAGCTGAAATCGGAGCCCCAGACCACGGGCGACTTCCCGGTCAGCGCCTCCAATTGCTCGGTGAAGGCGGAACCCTTCCCCACGAAGTTGTGCTGGCCGGAAAGCGTGAATCTCCCCTGGATGTCCTGGAGGAAGTCGTAGAGATTTACGGCAGCGGGTGTGGCCGCCGGGTTGATCGGGGGGATGTAGCTTTTCGACTCGGCCGCGCATCGCGCGCCGAGGCCGCAGCTGAGCACAAGGGCAAGGAAGAGCTTTCCAACATGCATGACGGGTGCGGGGGTGGGGATGGAGCGAGGGGCCGTCGCCAGCCTGTCCGCTGGCATGCGGACAGGGTGATTGATGGGACGGCGGGCGGTGAGGAAGCGAGCGGAAACTGGCTATGGTCTGCCGCGAGGTTTGCGCTGGGCATTGACGCCGCGATCAACCGCGCCGTTTCTTGTTCTCGATCTGCGCGACCCGCGCCTTCACCAGCCTCCTAACAAGTCCAATCGGCAGTGGCTTGTCCGTGGGGAAGCGAATGGTCCCTTTGGAAGTGGAGAAGCCCTTAAGCTCATTCCTGAACATCCCGAGGACCGAGGCGGTTGGGAACAGGCTGCAGTGGTCCGAAAACGCGGCGAACCACATCAGCACCCCCTTGTACCCAAACGCGGGAATTCGATAGCTGATGATTTCAGTGGCTTCCGGTGGGGCTGCGGACCGGATGGCCGCGCGGATCTTCGTCAAGGTGCCGCGCGCTGGCTCCGGGACTCCGGCAAGGTATTCGTCAACGGTTCTCGGAGGCCCAATTCTTCTTGGCCTAGACCTGCGGATTCCGGATTTCGCCTCTTTCATGCGGGGGACGATACAAGAAGCTTGGATTCGATTCCATGCCTGAGTTTGGCGCGAAGGCCCACTGAGGGACGCGCCGGCCGGGGCGGTGAGATGCGCCCGCCACCCGGCGGGGCCTAAGACGGCGCTAGCCCCTCGAGCGGCGCGCCTGCGGCCTCGACCACCGCGAGGGTGCGCATCCGCGGATTCGGCGAAAGACCCGCGAGAAGTGGTAGGGGTTGGCGAAGCCCAGGGCATCGCTGACCTCCCGGACGCGCTGCGCACGGTAATGGAGGAGTTCCTCGGCGCGACGCACCTTCAGCTCCAGCAGCAGCCGCGCGGGCGGCCGGCCGAAGAGCGCCACGCACTGGTTTGTCAGGTGGCGCGGGCTGACCGCCAGCGCCGCCGCTAGCTCGGCGACGGTCGGATTCCTTGCGACGAAGCCGGCCATCACGTTGGCGATCTCCTCCCTGCGGGCCACCACCGCCGGAAGCTGGCGCATCTCCTGGCTAAGGGCCGCGGGATCGAGCCCGCGCACCAGCCTCCAGAACAGGGCCTCGAGCAGGCTGTCCTGCACCGCGCCGGCGTAGACGCCCGCGGCCTCCGCCTCGCGGCGCAGTTCCCTGAGGAACCAGGTCTCGCCCGCGTAGTCGCCGCGGCAGACCTGCTCGAACGCCCGCACGTCGGGCCGGAAGAGCGGCACGCCGGGCTTTCCGGTTCCCGGCTCCAGCACCCGGAAGTGCAGCACGTAGTGGCGCTGCCCGTCGCCCAGGTGGTCCTGATGGAAATCTCCGGGCTTGATGATGAGCGTCTGGCCGTCGACGAGCGTGAGCTCGGTGCCGTTGAGCTCGCAGCGGTAGGGGCCGCGCTCGATGAGGATGACCTCGTAGTTGGTGTGCTGGTGGCGGGGGTATTCGGAGGATCCCTCCATCCGCAGAAGGTGGAAGTCGTCGAAGACCGGCCGGAGGCGAGCCCCGATCTCGTACTGCTCCGGGCGGCGAAAGCGCTCCTTGTGCACGACCATGGCCGGTGGGTTGTGCATGAAGAGATACCAATCGGCGCACAGGCGCAATGACGAACCTCGTGGATATCGTGCCTAAAAAGATATGTTTTTGCGCGTGGGGACATGGCGCGGCCGGCTGCCCTAGTGTAGGATGCCGGGCGGTCAACCCGCCATCCCCATGCCAAATCCCGTCGTTGCTGTCGTCGGAGCCGGCTTTATCGGCCCCGTTCATGTCGAAGCTCTCAGAAGGCTCGGTCTCGCCGTAAAGGGCGTCGTCGGCATCTCGCGCGAGGAGGCGAGCGCCGCGGCGTCGAAACTGGGCCTCGCGGTGGCCTATCCCGACCTCAAGGCGGTGCTCGCGGACCCGGAGGTGACCTGCGTCCACGTCGCCTCCCCCAACCGCCTGCACCGCGAGCACGTTCTTGCCGTGCTTGCCGCGGGAAAGCACGTGGTCTGCGAGAAGCCGCTCGGGATGACCTCGGTCGAGTCGGCGGAGCTTGTGGCCGCGGCGGCCCGCTACCCGAACCTGGTCTGCGCGGTGAACTACAACGTGCGATTCTACCCGCTTTCGCTGCAGGCGCGCGCCATGGTGCGGCGGGGCGACGTGGGCGAGATCTTCCACCTGCACGGGAGCTACGCCCAGGACTGGCTCCTCTATCCGACCGACTTCAACTGGCGCGTGCTGGCCGCCGAGGGTGGCCAGCTCCGCGCGATCGGCGACATTGGCACCCACTGGCTTGACCTCATTGTCTTCGTCTCAGGCCTCGAGGTCGAGTCGGTCATGGCCGACCTCAAGACCGTGCACCCTGTCCGGCTGCAGCCGCCCGCGGGCTCCGTCGAGACGTTCAAGGAGAAGCTCGGCCCCACGGCCGGCCGAAGGGAGCCCGTGGCCATCACCACCGAGGACTGCGGCTCCGTGCTGCTAAGGTTCAAGGGCGGGGCAAAGGGGACCCTCACGGTCTCCCAGGTCACCGCGGGCCGGAAGAACTGCATCCGCTACGAGATTGCGGGCTCGAAATGCGCGCTCGCCTGGAACAGCGAGGCGCCCAACGAGCTCTGGATCGGCCAGCGCGCGGCGGCAAACAACCAGCTGATCCGCGACCCTTCGCTGCTCGACCCCTCCGCGGCGCCCTTCGCAAACTTCCCCGGCGGCCACAACGAGGGCTTCCCCGACTCCTTCAAGCAGGGATTCCGCGCGATCTACGACGACGTCAGGGCCGGCCGGCGCTCCGCGGAGCCGCTCTACGCGACATTTGCCGACGGGCACCGAGAGCTGCTGATCTGCGAGGCGATCGCCGCGAGCAACCGGAGCGGCGCGTGGGCCCGCGTAGCCTCGTGACCTTGCTGGGCCCCATCGGATGAAACTCGGGTTCGTCTCCGCCATACTCCCCGATCTCGACCTCGACGGCGTGCTCGCATTCGCGAGCGAGGCCGGATTCGACGCCGTCGAGCCCATGTGCTGGCCGGTTGGCAGGGCCGAGCGCCGCTACGCGGGCGTCACCCACGTCGACGTGTCGGAGTTCGGCCGGGCCGAGGCCGACGCCGTGACGGCGCTCTGCGCGCGCCACGGGGTCGCGCTCTCCGGGCTGGGCTACTATCCCAACCCGCTCGCGGCCGACGAGCGGGAGGCCTCCGTCGCCATCGGGCACCTGAAGCAGGTGATCTCCGCCGCCGCCGTGCTCGGGGTCAACCAGGTCAACACGTTCGTCGGCCGCGATCCGGCGCGGTCGCTCGCCGACAACTGGCGCGTGTTCGACGAGCGCTGGCCCGGCATTGTCGGCCACGCGGAGGGGCTCGGCGTCCGGATCGGCATCGAGAACTGCCCGATGCTCTTCACCCAGGACGAGTGGCCGGGCGGCAAGAACATCGCGGTCTCGCCGCGCAACTGGCGCGAGATGTTCCGCCGGATCCCGAGCCGCGCGCTCGGCCTCAACTACGACCCGTCGCACCTGGTCTGGCAGCAGATCGACCCGGTCGCGCCGCTGCGCGAGTTCGCCGACCGCATCTACCACGTGCACGCCAAGGACGTGAGGGTCGACCGGCACCGGCTCAACGATGTCGGCATCCTCGCCTCCCCGCTTGAGTACCACTGCCCCAAGCTGCCTGGCCTGGGCGACATCGACTGGGGCCTGTTCCTTTCGGTCCTGGGCGACGCGGGCTACTCGGGGCCCGTGTGCGTCGAGGTCGAGGACCGCGCCTACGAGGCGACGCTCGAGACGCGCAAGGCCGCCCTGCGCCAGAGCGGGCGGTTCCTGCGCAGCTACCTATGAGCCTGACCGTGCAAGCTAGCGCCCGATGAAAGCCGCGGTCTACGAGGGCAAGGGGCAGGTCAACGTCCGCGAGGTGCCCGTGCCCGCCCTGGGCGAGGGCGACGTGCTGCTGGCGATCGAGGCCTGCTCGATCTGCGGCACGGACCTGCGCACCTACCGCCACGGCGACAAGAAGATCACGCCCCCCCGGATCCTCGGCCACGAATTCTGCGGCAGGGTCGTCGAGTCGCGCGCCCCGGGCGCCGGGCTGCGCGCGGGCGACCGCGTCGTCATGTACATCGTCGTCCTGCACGGCTCGGACCGCTGGGTCGAGATGGGACGCGCCAACCTCTCGGGCAACCGCTCGACGATGAGCTACCACTATGACGGGGCTTTCGCCCCGTTCATGAGGGTCCCGGCGGAGGCGGTTGCGCAGGGCGGCCTGTTCAGGGTCACCTCGGACGTCCCGTCCGACCGCTTGAGCCTCGCCGAGCCCCTGGGCTGCGTGATGAACGCGCATTCGCGCCTCGGCGTCGGCCTCAAGGACACCGTGGCCGTCATCGGCGCGGGCCCGATCGGGATCATGCACGCGGTGGTCGCCCGGGCGCAGGGCGCCCAGAAGGTGTACGTGATCGACAGCAACCCCGCGCGCGTCGAGATGGCGCGGCGCTTTGACATTGACGGAGCCCTCGTCGCCGGGCCCGACGGAGGCCACAGGGACGAGATCGCCCGGCTCACCGGGGGATTCGGCCCGGACGTCGTCATCGTCGCCGTGAGCTCCGCCGCCGCTCAGAACGACGCGCTGCAGATCGCCGCCAAGGCCGGGCGCGTGAGCTTCTTCGCCGGCCTTCCCAAGTCCGATCCCGTGGCGCCCCTCGACGTGAACCAGATCCACTACAAGGAGCTCGTCGTCAGCGGCTCGTATTCCGAGAAGAAGAGCGACTTCCAGGCCGCCTTCACGCTGCTCCAGGGCGGCCGTTTCCCGGCCGACCGGATCATCACGCACCACCTCCCCCTCGGGCAGATCACGGAGGGCTTCCGCCTCATGGAGTCGGGCGAGGCCCTCAAGGTCTGCATCGTGCCCGGATCCCAGGAATGAGCACCCCTGCGCACTTTGGCCTTTTCATCAACGGCGCTTCGGTGCCGGCGTCGGACGGGCGCACGCTCGAGGTGCGCTCGCCCGCGGACGGGCGCCTCGTGGGGACGATCGCGGCCGCGACGGCCGGCGACGTCGATCTCGCGGTCGGCGCGGCCCGCGATGCGTTCACGAAGTGGTCGTCGCAGACTGCGTACGAGCGGGAGAAGACCATCAAGAAGGCGCTGGAGCACGTGCGCAAACAGGCCGACGAGATCGCGACCCTGATGGCTCAGGAGCAGGGCAAGCCGCTGGCGCAGGCCCGCGGCGAGGTGCACGGGGCCTGCGACACCATCGACTACTTCGCGTCGGAGGCGGTGCGCATAGAGGGCTGCGTCAACCCCACCGAGAACCGCAACTACCGCTCGTGGGTCATCTACCAGCCCGTCGGCGTGTGCGCCCTGATAACGCCCTGGAACTACCCCGTCTCGCTGCTCAGCTGGAAGCTCGGGCCGGCCCTGGCGACGGGATGCACGATGATCGTCAAGCCGACGTCCGTCACGCCCCTTTCCCCGCTCGCTTTCTGCCGCGCCCTCGTTGCAGGCGGCATCCCGGGCGGCGTCATCAACGTTCTAACCGGGTCGGGCGCGGTGCTCGGGGACGCGCTCGTGCGCCATCCCGGGGTGGCAAAGGTCGCGATGACGGGCTCCAGCGACACGGGCAAGCGGATCATGGCGGCGGGAGGGCCCCTGCTGAAGAAGATCTCCCTGGAGCTCGGCGGCCAGTGCCCGGCGATCGTATGCGCCGACGCCGACCTTGAGAATGCCGCCAATGTATTGATTTACAAAAAGTTCCGCAACTGCGGACAGTCGTGCAGCTCGGTGAACCGAGTCTACGCGCACCGCGCCGTCCACGACGCGCTCGTGTCCAGGACGGCGGCCCTGGCCGGGGAGCTCACGATGGGCGACGGGGCGAGCCCCGAGGCGCTGGACATGGGCCCGATGGCGACCGCCGAGGGCGTGGCGACCGCGGAACGGCACGTGGCCGACGCGCTGCGCAAGGGCGCGACCCTGGTCTGCGGGGGGCGGCGGCCGGACGGCCCCGCGTTTGCCCGCGGCAACTACTACCTGCCCACGATCCTGACGGGGGCGACGCACTCCATGGACGTGATGCGCGAGGAGACGTTCGGGCCGGTTCTCCCCTTCGCGGCATTCGACCGGACAGAGGAGGCGGTCGCGCTCGCGAACGACACGCCCTACGGCCTTGCGGCCTTCGTCTTCACGCGCGACCTGGCGACCGCCCACCGGGTCAGCGAGGCCCTGGAGGCGGGCACCGTGTGCGTCAACCACGGCGCGGTGAACACCAACTACGGGCCCTACGCAGGCTGGAAGGAAAGCGGCCTCGGAATGGAGCTGTCGCGCCGCGGCGTCTTCGAGTACCTGAAGACCAAGCACATCAAGGTGCAGCTCTAGCCGCGGCGCCCGCATGCTCCTCGACCCGATCCAGTCACGCGAGCAGCTCAGCCACGCGCTGCGAAATCACTACGCCATCCTCGCCGTCAACGCCGACAGCCACGCGGCGGTCACGGACGTGCTCGAGGCCGCGCGCCAGGTGCGTGCGCCCGCCATCATAGAGACCAGCCTCTGGCAGCTCGAGGGCCGGGCATTCGGCGCGGGCGACGCCGTCCTCGGCCTGGCCCGCTATCTGGCGGACCTCGCCGTCGTCGCAAACGGCGCGCGCTACGGCGGCGTGCCGGTCATCTTCCACACCGACCACATAAAGGGGCCGAAGACGGAGGCCGTCCTGGCTGCCGCGCTCCGGGGGGTCGAGGTGGGCCTCAGCGTCGGCGGGGGGCTGGTGCGCGCGTCGACGATCTCGCTCGATGCCTCGAGCCTCACGGACGACGAGAACGTGGCGCTTGTCTGCCGGCTGGCCGACATCGCGGCGGCGGCGGGCGCCCCGGCGACCATCGAGATGGAGGCCGACGTCGACGCGGGCCATACGCCGCCCGAGCGCACGCGCCGGCTCATCGCGCCTGTCGAGGCCAGGCACCCCGGCGTCGTCTGGCTCTGGGCCCCGGGCCTGGGCACCCGCCACGGCCTCGGCGACGGCTATCCGGAATTCCGGGTCGATCGCATCGGCGAGAACGTGAACCTCTTCCGCGAGCTCACGGGCCGATCCGTGGGCCTGGCGCTGCACGGGTCCTCTGGCCTCGACGCGGCCAGTCTGGCCGCGGCCGCGCGCGCGGGCGTCGTCAAGGTCAACTGGTCAAGCGAGTCGCTCCTGCTGCGGTCGGGCGCCGCCAGGGCCTATTTCGAGGAGAAGGCGCCCCAGTTCGACCCGAAGGATCCGCGGTGGAAGGCGACGGTGATGGACAACGGCGTCCAGAGCTTCGTGTCGGAACGTTACGTGCCCAGGGTGGCCGAGCGCATGAGGCTCCTCGGCGGCGAGGGGCAGGGTCCGGCCTTCCTCGAGCAACTGCGCCGCGGGATCCCGGCATGACGGGCCGGCGCCTCGCCCGCTCCTTTCGGTTGCAGGCCGTGGCGGCCACCCCAGACTCCCTGCCAATGCACTGCGCAAACAAGCCCGCCCGCCGGCGCCTCGGGCGGCCGCCGCCCGGACTTCGGGCACCGCGATGAACGGGATGTTCGCGGGCGTGGACCTGGGCGGCACCAAGATCGCGTGCGCCCTGGCGGACGCGGAGGGGAGGATCGTTCGCACCGGGACGATACCCACGCAGTCGCACGAGGGGCCGGCCGGCGTGCTGGCGCGGATCGCGCAGCTGGTGGCGGACCTGTCGGGCGGGGCGCGCCTCGACGCAGTCGGCGTGGGCGTGCCCGGGCTGGTCGACCTTGCGACGGGGACCACGCTCTTCTTCCCCAATCTGCCAACCCAGTGGCGTGGCGTTCCCGCCGCGGCGACGCTGCGCGCACGGCTCGGCTGCCCGGTGATGCTGCTGAACGACTGCCGCACGGCCACCCTGGGCGAGCTCCACTACGGGCTGGGGCGCGGGGTCAGGGACATGGTCCTATTCATGCTCGGCACGGGGATCGGCGGCGGGCTGGTCATCGACCGGAAGCTGCGGCTGGGGCCGCTTGGCGCCGCCGGGGAGATAGGCCACCAGACGGTGCTGCCCGACGGGCCCCTCTGCGGATGCGGGAACCGCGGCTGCCTCGAGGCCGTGGCGAGCGGGCCCGCGATTACCGGCGAGGGGGTTCGGCTGCTGCGCGGCGGGCAGGCCCCGCTGCTCCACGAGATCGTCCGCGGCGACGCCGGCCTCGTGAGCCCGGCAACCATGGCCCAGGCGGCGCGCGCCGGCGAGCTTGCCGTCGGCAGGGCCATTGACCGGGCGGCCTCGTTCATCGGCATCGGCGTCGCAAATGTCGTGACGGCGTTTCATCCGGAGCTGGTGGTCCTGGGCGGCGGCGTCGCCGCGCTCGGCGACCTGGTTCTCGACACGGTCAGGAGGGGCCTGGCCGAGCGGGTCGGCATGTTCCCCGTTGACGGCGTGAGGGTCGAATTGTCGGAGCTCGGCGACAGGGCGGGGATCCACGGCGCGGTCGCCCTCGCCAGGACGGGTCTCGACCTCGGGCGCGCGCCGTGACCCGGCGGCGCCCGCCGCAAACTGGCACTGCATTTCGCCGGCCCGGATAGGGGCGGCTGGCAGGGGCCGCGCCCCGGGCGAATGACGCGCGCCCGAGAAACATTCGAACCGCCGCGGCTTTCGGCTGTCCAGTGCGTTAACTTTGAGCCCGCCGGCAGAATCCCTCCGCCCATTCGAAACACCCTGGACTGAGGTGAGGGACATTTTTCGGCGCGTGTTCCTCCTGCAGTCCGCTGGGCGCGGCGCGGAGGCGCGGCTGACGGAGGACACCGAGCTCGCCGCGGCCGCGGCGAGGGCCCGCGCGGCCTCCGGGGCCGGCATCGAGGCGGATGAGCGATTCAGGGCGGTCGTGGACGAGGAGAGGGCGCGCGTGGCCGGGGCGGTCGCGTTGGCCGAGGTCCTCGCGCCCATGCTGTCCGAGCGGCTGATCGCCCTCGTGCCCGCCCGTGCGCCGGCCGCGGCTTGCGTGCCCAGGAAGCCGGGGGCGGGGGCGGCCGTCGAGGCGCGCGGCATCGCCGACTACATCGACGAAATGCTGGCGCATGAGCGCGCCGCCTCCCGCTGACCCTCATTCTTTCCCAACCGAATCAAATCCAACAACATGTCAACTCTCACCCTTGAAAAGCCGCCAGCACCCGCACCCGCCCCGTCCGCCGCGCCGGCCGCCGGCGCACCCCGGCCGCCTGCCGCCAAAGCATCCAGCCTGATCATCGGCCTCGACCTGGGCACCAACAAATCCTGCATACTGGCGGGAGCGCCGGGCTCGACCGACATTACGGTGAGCAAGGTGGTCCCGACGGTTGCCGGCTACGTCAAGGACGGGATCGTCGACGGCATCATCGCCGGCAACGTGCGGATCCTCTTCGGCGAGGATGCGCTGCGCCAGCGCCTTCACGTCGAGCTCGTCGCTCCGCTGGCTCAGGGCGTCATCGCGCGCCCCGAGGCCGCCCGCGACTTCATGCAGCATGTGCGCCTGCTGGCCGATCCCTCCGGCCGCGCGGAGATCCGCGCCGTGGTGGGCGTGCCGGCGAATGCCGGCGAGCAGGCACGCGAGGCGGTGCGCCGCGCCGCGCAGGGCATCTTCGCCAGGATACTCCTCATTCCCGAGCCGTTCCTGGCCGCTCTCGGCTTCAGGGACGACTCCCGGGTCAAGCAGTCGGGCTACGTCGACCCGGTGGTCAACTCGCTCTTCATCGACATCGGGGCTGGCACGAGCGACCTGTGCCTCGTGCAGGGCTACTTCCCGACCCGCGAGGACCAGATCAGTATCCCGTTTGCCGGTGACGCGATCGACTCGATCATCCACGAGGAGCTCAACCGCACCTACCCGAACAACGGCCTCTCGAGGATGAGCGTTCGCGAGATAAAGGAGGCCCACGCCTACGTCGGCCCCAGCCGCAAGCCGCTCGACGTCAAGGTCGTCATCGGGGGCAAGGGCCGGACGCTGGAGCTGGGAGACGCGGTTGGGAACGCGTGCAACACCCTGATCGACAAGATATACCCGGCGCTCACGGCCCTGATAGGCAGCGCCTCATCGGATTCGGTGGTTGCGCTGCTGCAGAACATCATCGTCACCGGCGGCGGCTCCCAGATCCGCGGCATAGACACGGTGCTCCAGAAGAGGCTCGCCGACGACGGCTACGAGTCGCCGAAGGTGCGGCTGGCCGGCCAGGACTTCCAGCGATACGTGGCGCTTGGGGCGCTCAAGGCCGCCCGCGCCGCCCGCGACAACCAATGGCAGGTCCTCCTGGAATAGGCCGCCCGCGCGCGCTCACGCGTCGACGCGTATCGGCAGGATGACGAAGGGAAGGTTCGACAGGAAGAAGCGCCGCTGGAGCGTGAACACGGTGTGGTTGTGCAGCCAGCGGGTGACGTTGGTCTCGTTCGTGAAGAGCAGCTGGCCGGCGAAGAAGACGTTGTTGGGGAACTCGGAGGCCGCCTCCCGCGCGAGCTTCATCACCTCGCCGACGACGTCGTAGCCTATCGCCGTGTAGGACTTCGAGCCGTAGCCGCGCGAACTGGCGAACTGGACGTAGCGCCCCGCCTCGAGCTCGGTGTGCTCGCGCAGGGCGTCAATGTCGGCCGCCCCCTTGAAATTGCCGGCGTCCACCGAGCCGACCTGCACGAAAACGAAGTTGCGGAAGGTATCGCCGAACATCCGCGGCACGTTCAGGAGCGTGTGGAGGCCGAGGCCGTTGAACCCGTTGACCAGGATCACGGCGGTCCGCGCCTTGCGGTCGAGCGCGGCGGGCTCCGCCGGGGTCCTGCTCGACTCGATCTCCGCCGCCTCGACTATCGCGTCCAGGCGCTTCAGCTGCACGCCGACCCCGGTGTAGTGCCGCCTGACCGCGAAGGCCGCGGCGACGAGGAGGCCGGTGATGAGGAGGGTGGCCCAGCCCCCCTCGCGGAACTTCACGGCGGTCAGCGAGACCAGGATGAACGCCGTCAGCGCGAATCCGAACCCGTTTATCGAGAGCTTCCGCTTCCAGGTCCTGTCGGTGGCGCGCATCTGCCACCAGTGGCGGACCATCCCGAGCTGGGAGAGCGAGAACGTGATGAACACGTTGATCGAGTAGAAGATGACGAGAAGGTCGACGGAGCCGCGCGTCGTCATCATCATCAGGAACGCCGCGGAGCCCATGAGCATGATGCCGTTCTGGGTCACGAGCCGCTCGCTCAGGTTCGCGAAGCGCGACGGGAACCACCGGTCGAGGGCCATGTTCGCGAGGACCCGCGGGCCGTCCAGGAACCCGGTTTGGGCGGCGATGATCAGGAGCGCGGCCTCCGAGACAAGGGTCACCACGGTGAACGAGCCCCCTGCCGCCTTGCCCCAGCCCGACGTCATGCTCTCGAAGAGGACTGCGTTCAGGGTCTTGCCCTCGTGGATGCCGACGCCGTAGAGCTGGTAGGCGAAAAGCAGGCCGGCGACCGTGACGGCGAGCGAGACCCCCATGTACATCATGGTCCGGCGGCCCGTGCGGACGCGGGGCTCGCGCAGGATAGGCAGGCCGTTGCTCACCGCCTCGATGCCCGTGTACGTGCCGGCCCCCATGCTGTAGGCCCTGAGCAGGAGCGCCATGAGGCCCCATACGCCGACCGAGGCGCTCACCGAGCGCACCTCGTGGGCCGTGGCCGTCGCGACGGCGTGGAGGCCGGAGGCGTGCGTCGCGATCGCGTAGGCGATCGCGAACGTGTGCGTCAGCACGAATACCGCGAAGATGGGCACCCAGATGAGGACCGACTCCTTCACGCCGCGCATGTTGATGAGCGTCAGGCCGAGCACGCCCGCGATCGCGAACGCCAGCTTGAAGGCCTGCGCCGCGGGGGAAAAGAGGCTGAACAGCGCGTCGGATCCGCTCGCGACGGAGATCGTGACGGTCAGGACGTAGTCGATCAGGAGCGCGCAGCCCGAGAAGACGCCCAGGGACGGGGACAGGAGCTTGCTCGCCACCAGGTAGCCCCCGCCGCCCGTCGGGAACAGCGAGATGATCTGCGAATAGCTCGCGCAGATCGTGACGATCGTGATGACCGAGGCCAGCGCCACGAACAGGCTCAGGTGCGTGTTCCCCTCGAGCGCCTTGAACATCTCCTCCGGGCCGTAGCAGGACGAGGAGAGCCCGTCCGCGCCGAGGCCGACCCACGCGAAGAGCGCGATCAGCGAGAGCCGGTGGAACAGGTTCGACTCGGTCAGGGACTTCTCGCGTCCGAATATGATCGATTTGAGGGACATGTCGCCGGCTAGCCGTATCGGTTTTTCGGGCGGTTGGATAGAGAGATCTTAACGGTTTCTTAACGGGGGGCGGCCGCTTGACAGCCAAGCCCGTGGATCTCTATGTCGGTGGCGCGCATGGAGGCAGCCCTCGACCAACCTGTCCTCGTCCTGAACCGCCTCTGGCAGGCGGTTAACATCGTTGGCGCCCGGCGCGCGTTCGGCCTCCTCGCCCGAGGCCACGCACACGTCGTCCACCAGGAGGAGGACGACTTCAGGATGTTCTCGATGATGGACTGGATAGACTTCTCGGCGCACAACCCGCCGATCGCGGAGCTCGAGGCGGTGCACACGCCGACCCGCACGATCCGGCTGCCGCGGGTGATCCTGCTGACCTTCTTCGACAAGCTCCCGTGCAAGGAGCTCAAGCTGACGCGCAACAACGTTTTCGAGCGCGACAAGAACTCCTGCCAGTACTGCGGGCGCGCCTTCGCCCGCGAGCAGCTCAACCTGGACCACGTGATCCCCCGCGACTACGGCGGGAGGACCACGTGGGAGAACATCGTGTGCTCCTGCATCAGGTGCAACACGCGCAAGTCGAACCGCCTCCCGCACGAGGCGGGGATGCGGCTCATCCGCAAGCCCGCGCGCCCGAAGTGGAGGCCGGTGATCTCGATGGTGCTCGGCAACAGGCACCGGGAGATCTGGAAGGACTTTCTCGACATCGCCTACTGGAACGTCGAGCTGGAGGAGTGAGGGGGGGCCGGGCCGCCCTCAGGCGCGCACGACCGGAAGGGTGACCTGCAGCGTCGTCCCTGCCGGGCTCGTGCTCACGAGCTGGATGTCGCCGTGGTGGCCCTGGAGGATCCGCTTTGCGACCGCCAGGCCGAGCCCGGTCCCCTCCTCCCGCCCGGTGAGGAACGAGTCGAAGATCCGCCCGCGTAAGGCGTCCGGGATGCCCGAGCCCGTGTCGGAAACGTCGAGGACCGCCAAGGGGGTCGAGCCCCGGGCCTCCGTCCGGAGACTAAGCGTGATCTCGCCCCCCTCCGGCATCGCCTGCATGGAGTTGATGAGCAGGTTGAGGAGCGCCTGCTGGAGCTGGCCCTTGTGCCCGTCGACGACGATCGTCCGGTGGGGCGCATCGAACGACACGCGGACCTTGCTCTGCGCGAGCTTGAGCCGCATGAGGACGAGTGTGTCCTCGACGATCTCGGCGACCTGGTGGCGCGAGTGGAGGCTCGTCGGCGCCTTCGCGAAGCTGAGCACGCGGGTGACGATGGCCTCGAGCTGGTCGAGCTTCTCGCCGATGACGCGCACGTCGGTCCGGCGCGGGTCGCCCTCGGGGAAGTCGAGGCCGAGGCCGCCGTGGAGGAGCTTGAGCACTGTCAGGGGGTTCCTGATCTCGTGGGCGATCTCGGCCGCGAGGAGCCCGAGCGTCGTCAGGCGCTCGTTCTTGCGCAGCGACTCCTCGCTCGCGAACACGCGGGCGTAGAGGCGGGAGTTCTGCAGGGCGACCGCGCCCAGGCTGGCGAGGGCGCTGCACAGGCGCCTCTCGTCGTTGTCGAAGAGCCGCGCCCGGTCCGTGAAGACGGCGAGCACACCCAGCACGACCCCCTCGAAGAGCATAGGGGCGGCGAGGACCGAGCGGACCGCGGGATCGCGGGGCAGGTCCTGCAGGTCGTCGCAGTCCGGCGACTGGACGTCGGTGAACGAGACGGCCTTCCTCGTGGTGACGGCCGACGCTATGATGCAGGAGCGCAGAGGGATGTCGCCCTCGGGGGACAACGCCGCGGCGTCCCCCGTGTACGACGCGAGGCGCAGGCTTGAGGACGCAGGATTGTGCAGGAAGAACGCGCAAGAGCGCGCCTGCATCATCGCGGACGCGTCCCGGGTCAGCGTGTCAAACAGCTCCCGAGGCTCGAGCTTGCCCACGAGGGCCTGACCGGTGGCGATCAGCGCCTCGAGCTGGCGGGCCTTGCCGCGAAGGTGGCGAAGCTCCCACAGGCGGCTGAGCACGCGGGCCGCCTCGTCGGTCAGCCGCGCCAGGCGCCCGAGGTCCGCGGCGCCGAAGGAGCCCGGCATGTCGCGGTCGAGGGCGACCACGCCTAGCACGCGCCCGTCCGCGAGCATCAGAGGGGCGGCCATCTCGCAGCGCGCCCCCGCCCGCACGGGCCTGCTCCGCGGATCCGCGGACGTGTCGGGGACCAGGAGGGGCTGGGCGTGCCATGCGACCCAGCCCGGGACGCCCTGGCCCGGCGTGAGCAAGCGCCCCGCGTCGGCGGGAAGCCCGATCGCCGCCTCTATCTCGAGCCGGCCGAGCTCGGGGTTCTGGAGCGCGACCAGGCCGCTGTCCGAGTCGAATGCGCGCAGGATGTGCGCAAGGGCCTCCCGCGTCGCCGCGCCGGGATCGTCCGTGCCCGATGCCAGCGAGGAGATGGCGTGCAGAACGGACAGGTCCCCATCGTCGCTCATAGCTCAAGTCGTGCAGGCGCGGCGCGCCCGCGCAAGGGATTACGGCGCCGCTTCCGGCCGCGCTGGGCGCCGTCAGCCGCCCTCGGGAACCGTGACCTGCGCGGGGGAGATGACCTCGTTGAGCGCGTTGCGCAGGCCGAGCAGCCTGTCGGGGTCGTCCACGAGCTCGTGGTTCGCGCTCTCGATGTAGAAGGTGTCGATCGCCACGCCTCGCTCCGTCCCGATCCTCGCGAACGTGATGTCGAATCCGAAGTCGAAGATCGCCTTGGCCAGGCGGTACAGGAGCCCGATCTGGTCGCGCGCCTGAATCTCGACGATCGTGCGCTGCATCGAGATCTCGTGGTAGACCTCGACGGTCGGGGGGAACGAGCTGTGGAGGGCCTCGCCGCTGCTCGAGTAGATGTACCGGGTCGCCGCGATCCTCTTGGCCTGGGCGACGATCTCTGGATAGAGGTCCGCGTTCGAGATGAGCGCGGACTCGATGATCTTGGCGAACGACTCCTGGGCGGCCGCGTTCTGGACGACGCCCCTGCCGGGCTCGACCACGTAGAAGGTGTCGATCGCGATATGGTCGGTCCTCGATATGACCTTGGCCCCGAGGATGTTGAGGCCCGCGGCGCTGAAGGCGCCCGCGAGCTTGTAGAAGAGACCCGCCCGGTCCCAGGTGACGACGTTCACGACGGTGAGCGAGCGGTTCAGGTCGTCCTTCCAGTCTATCACGGGACGCAGGGAGCCGACCGAGTCCGTCGCCGTGATCGACTTGAGCAGCCTGTTGACCATCTGGATGTGCAGCGTGATCTCGCTGCCATCCGTGAGGATGAAGTAGCGGTCGGGCAGGAGGCTGAAGTGCGCCGCGATTTCGTCGTCGCTGATTCCCGGGATCCGTTTGGCGATGAGTTCTTGTTCGGTCATTCTGCGCTTTTCCTCATAGCTGGCGTCAATGGCGGCCCCGAGCCTCAGGCGCTCGAGGGTGTTTCGGTAAAGGGTGGTGTGGAGGGTGTCCTTGTAGCTGTTCCAAAGGTCCGAGGACGTCCCCCGGGAGTCGCAGAAGGTGTGCACGTACAGGCACCTGAGGCGCTCGGCGTCGCCAACCAATTCCGCGAAGCTTGCTGAGGTCTTGGGATCATCTACATCCCGCTTCTGCCAGAATCGTGCCATCGCGAGATGATTCTTTATTACAAATGAAACGACTTCTCGCCCGCGAGACGAAACGGCGAGGCGGGCCAGGATGGGTTCCGCCAGCCTGACGCCCGCGGCGGAGTGGTTCTGGATGCCCCCGGCCTTGCCGATGTCGTGCAGGAGAAGGGTGAGGTAGACCAGGGCGGGGTCCTCGATCTCGTGGAGCGCGGTGCGATACTTGAGCTTCATCGGCTCCGCGTCCGTGAAGATGAGGTCGAGCTCATGGATCGCGTTAAGCGTATGAATGTCAGCGGTATACCTATGATAAAACTCGTGCTGGACCATGCAGGTCAGGGCGTCGAACTCGGGGATGTACCGCCCGAGGACGCCCAGCTCGTGCATCCGCGACAGGACGGGGAAGACCGCGCCGGATTCCGACAGGATGGCCCTGAAGGCGGTGCCGGCATCCGGGGACCGCGAGATGTTGGCCATTAGGGGCAGTGATTTCCGGATCAGCTCGGCGAGATGAAAATCTAATGTGCAGTCGAGCAGCTGGCAGTGCCGGAAGACCCGGATCATCCGGACCGGGTCGAACTCGAAGACGGTCGGCTCCTCAGCCGCCAGCTCGTGGCCGCGCACGACGAACCCGTCCACGCGCCTCGCCCTGCGCAGGCGAGCTATCTTCAGGGTCTCGCGGATGGAGACCCTGGCCCCGTCCGACCTCCTGCCTATCGTGACCGCTAGGCGGCTCTCTATGGCCGTCGAGATCCGGAAGATCGTCTGCGCCGCGCGGTAGTAGTCCTGCATGAAGCGCTCCACGCGCCCGAGGAGGACCGGCTGGGTGTAGCCCAGGTTCCAGGCCACGCGTCCCTGCGAGTCCAGGCTGAGGACATCGGTCAGCCGCGGGCTCTCGAAATGCAGCTCGTTGCGGACGCGAAGCAGGAAGTCGTAGGCCCGGTTGAACTCGACCACCTCCTCGGCGCTGAGCTGGCGTCCCTCCGCCAGGTCGTCCATCCGGTTGATGCCGAGCTGGACGCGGCACATCCAGAGCGCGTTCTGGTAGTCGCGCAGCCCCCCGACGCCGCTCTTGATGTCGGGCTCCTGGTTGAAGACGGTGTCCCCGAACTTGGCGCGCCGCGCCGCCTGGTCCTCCAGCCGGGCGAGGACGTAGCCCTTCGGGTTGTCCGTCGTGTAGAATGTCCGGTAGGCCAGCAGGAACGAGTCGCAGAGGGCGGCGGAACCCGCGATGTATCGGGACTCGAGCAGGGAGGTCATCGTCTGGATCTCCCTCTTCGCCTGGACAAACACGTCGTCCACCGTCCGGGTGGAGTGGCCGACCTTCAGGGCGCAGTCCCAGAGGGGGTAGAGGACCTCCTGGGTCAGATGGGCCTGGAACGGCTCGACGACGGCCGGCTTGGACTTGGCCGGGTAGAGGAACATGACGTCGATGTCGCTCCACGGCGCGAGCTCGGCGCGCCCGTAGCCCCCCAGCGCCAGCATCGAAACGGCGGCGGGCGCGGGGCCAGTGGTGCGCGCATACAGCCCGGCCGCGTGGTCGAAGAGGCGCGAGACCATGGCGTCGATGATCGCGGCCCGGCCGTGCTCGACCTCGAGGCCGGAGACGCCGTGGTCGTGGCGGGCCCTCAGGTCGGCCATCGCCTCCTTCAGGAACCCCTTGCATGCGCCGATCCGGTCGGGCCGTCCCCCGTCGGCGGTGAACGCGAGATGCGCGCGGGCCAGTTCGTCGAGGGATTCGGGCATGGGAAGCCCCCAATTGAAGCCCGAGCGCGCCAGGATTCAATCTCGGACGGCGCCGCACCGAGGACTTGCCTGCCGCTGGCCCAGCCGGTTTGCTGGCGGACCTCCATGCCCGAGATCAACAAGAGCTACGAACCGCGCGAGGTGGAGCGGAAGTGGTACGCGGCCTGGCTGGCGGCGGGCGCGTTCGCGGGCCGGCCGGCGGCCGGCCGCGAGGCCTACTCGATCGTGATACCGCCCCCCAACGTGACCGGGGTGCTGACCATGGGGCACGTGCTCAACAACACGATTCAGGACATCCTGGTCCGCCGCGCGCGCCTCGAGGGGAAGTCGGCGCTCTGGGTCCCGGGCACCGACCACGCGGGCATCGCCACGCAGACCGTCGTGGAGCGCGAGCTCCGGGCCAAGGGCAAGGCCCGCCAGGACCTCGGCAGGGAGAGGTTCGTCGAGCGCGTCTGGGAGTGGCGCGGCGAGAAGGGGGGGATCATCCTCGAGCAGCTGCGCAGGCTGGGCGCCTCGTGCGACTGGGATCGGACGCAGTTCACGATGGATCCGGCCTACTCGCGGGCGGTGCTCAGGGTGTTCACCGAGCTCTTCCGGCGCGGCCGCATCTACCGCGGCAAGCGGATGGTCAACTGGTGCCCGGCCTCGATGACCGCCCTCTCCGACGAGGAGGTCATCATGAAGCCCGTGGACGGCGTGCTCTACAAGGTGCGCTACGAATTCGCGGACGCGCCCGGGCAGTTCATCCAGGTCGTGACGACCCGCCCAGAGACGATCCCGGGCGACGTCGCGATCGCCGTGCACCCCGGCGACCCGCGCTACGCCGGGTTCGCCGGCCGGAGCGTCTGGCGCCCGCTGAACCGGGCCGCGATCCCCGTGATCGCCGATTCCGCCGTGGACCCGAAGTTCGGCACGGGCGCGCTCAAGATCACGCCCGCCCACGACAAGGCGGACTTCGAGATCGGCGTGCGCCACAAGCTTCCGGCGATCGACATCCTGAACGCCGACGCGACCATGAACGAGCTCGCCGGCCCCGAGCTCGCCGGGATGGAGCGCTTCGCGGCGCGCCGGAAGGCGGTGGAGCTCCTCGGGGCCTCCGGGGCGCTCGTCGGCGACGAGGCCTACCAGCACAACGTCGGGTATTCCGAGCGCAAGGACGTGCCGATCGAGCCCCGCCTTACGTGGCAGTGGTGGCTGCGCTATCCCCGGGTCGACGAGGCCAAGGCGGCGGTCCGGGACGGGCTGATCCGGTTCCATCCGGAGCGGTGGGCCAAGGTGTACCTCCACTGGCTGGACAACATCCAGGACTGGTGCATAAGCCGCCAGCTTTGGTGGGGGCACCGGATCCCCGTCTGGTACCGGAAGGGGGTTGACCGGGACCGGCTCGCCGAGGCGGACCTCGCGGATCCCGCCAAGGTCCACGTCTCGGTCGAGGGTCCCCCGGACCCGGAGAACTGGGTGCAGGAGGACGACGTCCTCGACACCTGGGCTTCCTCGTGGATCTGGCCCTTCGCCACGCTGGGCTGGCCCGACGCCGCCGAGATGGCGGGGGCGGGCTTCGATTACTTCTATCCCACGAGCATCCTGGTCACCGGCCCGGACATCATCTTCTTCTGGGTCGCCCGCATGATCATGGCCGGGCTCGAGTTTATCCGGCCCGGCGAGCCGGCAGCGCGGCGGATCCCCTTCAGGGAGGTCTACTTCACCGGGATCATCCGCGACGCGCGGGGCCGCAAGATGTCCAAGTCGCTCGGAAACTCCCCCGACCCCCTGGACCTGATCGACACGTACGGGGCGGACGGGCTCAGGTTCGGGATCGTCTCCATCGCGCCCCAGGGCCAGGACATCCGGTTCCAGGACGACCGGATCGACGCTGGCAGGAACTTCTGCAACAAGCTCTGGAACGCGTGCCGGTTCCGCCAGATGAGCGGGCCGTGCGGGGACAACGCCTCGCTGAAGGCCATCCTCGCCCGGGCCGATCCCGCGGTGTTCGACGCGGACGACCACGCCATACTCGAGCGCCTGCTGGCCGCCGTGCGCGAGGTCGACCACTGCTTCCGGGAATGCGAGTTCAGCGCCGCGGCCCAGGCGCTCTACGGCTTCTTCTGGAACGACTTCTGCGACTGGTACGTCGAGGTCTCGAAGGCCAAGCTGAAGGAGGAGCGAGCGAGGGCGACATGCCTCGCCCTCCAGGACCTGGTCCTGCGACAGGCGCTGCTCCTGCTCCATCCCTTCATCCCGTTCATCACGGAGGAGCTCTGGTCCCAGCTCGGGTACGCCGGCCCCCGCGCCGGATTCATCGAGGACGCGGGGATCGAGGACGCGTCCGGCCTCGCGGCCGCGCTCGGGGCGGCGGGGGCGGCTCCCGACCCCGAGCAGGCCTCGTCCGTGGAGCGGATGAAGGCGTTCGTGTCCCAGGCCCGGGCGCTCAAGGCCGAGCGCGGCGTCGCAAGCCGCAGGGACGTCCGCCTGCACGTGATGGCGGGCGACGCGGCGTGGGCCACGATCGAGGCGAACCGCCCGAAGCTGATGCGCATGGCAGGGGCCGCCGACATCGCCCGGGTGGACAATCTCGACGGGGCGGCCGCCGCCGTGACCCCCCTCGGCACGCTGGGCCTCGTCCTCGACGCGCCGGCCGGCGCCGGGGCCGAGAGGCAGAAGCTGCAGAAGGAGCTCGAAGCGCTCCTGAAGCACATCGGCGCGACCGAGGCCAGGCTCGCGAACAAGGCGTTCGTGGAGAAGGCCCCGTCCGCCGTCATCGAGGGCGCGAAGAAGCAGCTCGCCGAGCAGCTGGCGAAGCGGGCGGAGCTTGAGCGCTTGATCAGGGCGCTCGGCTAGACCAAGGTCGGCGCGTGCCCGGCCCGCCACGCATCCTCGCCTTCTCGGCCAGCGCCCGCCTGGGGTCGTTCAACAGGAAGTTCCTCGCGCTCGCGGTCGAGGCGGCGCGCGAGGCGGGTGGCGCGGTGACGCTCCTCGACCTCAACGAATACGCGATGCCGCTCTACCACGGCGACCTCGAGGACGAGCAAGGGCTGCCGGCAAACGCCGTGAAGCTGATCGGCCTGATCGCCGGGCACCACGCCCTCCTGATCGCCTCTCCGGAGTACAACTCGATGATCACGCCGCTCCTCAAGAACACGCTGGACTGGTGCACGCGGGGCGACGACAACCCGTTCGAGGGGAAGGTCGCCGCGGTGATCTCGGCGTCGCCCGGCAATTTTGGCGGCGTCCGCTCCCTGCAGCTGGCGCAGCAGCTCCTGCTCAAGCTCGGCTGCCACGTCGTTCCCGGCCAGTGCATCCTTCCAAGCGCCGACAAGGCATTCGACGCCGAGGGGCGCCCGACGGACCCGCGCACGCGCAAGTCCGTCCAGGCCCTGGCGGCCAAGCTCGTCCTGACCGCGACCCGGCTTATGGCCTGAAGTGCGCCCGGGCCCCGTTCAATTCGCCGCTGGCGCGCCCGGCAGGCGCCTGAGGATGACCAGGTGGCTGTCCGACTCGAGGAAGCCGAATCCCGGCAGGCTCCTGTAGGGCTCCAGCGCGGGGCCGGCGTCGAAGGTCGCCGCGTAGGCGTAATGCGCCCGGATCTCCGGGAACTTCTTGAACTCGACGAGCTCGTGGGGCCGCAACACGAGCCAGTCGGGCCCCAGGCGGCCGATGCACCCGAAGAACCCCTGGCGGGTCTCGAGCCGGGCGGCGCGGCCTTCCCGCGGGGCCGCCCAAGAACCGGCTTGCCGCACTGGTCGCCGTGGGCACCTTGTTGGTTGGCATGAAGAAGGCCCTCATCACAGGCATAACAGGCCAGGACGGCTCGTACCTCGCCGAGCTCCTGCTGGAAAAGGGCTACGAGGTGCACGGGATCATCCGGCGCGCCTCTACGTTCAACACGAGCCGCATAGACCACCTGTACAGCGACCCCCACGTGAACGGCGTTAGGCTGTTCCTCCACTACGGGGACCTCGCGGACTCGGTGCAGATGGTGAAGCTCCTCTACGAGCTCCAGCCCGACGAGATCTACAACCTTGGGGCGCAGTCCCATGTGCGCGTCTCGTTCGACATCCCCGAGTACACCGGCGACGTGGACGGGCTCGGGGCCCAGCGGATCCTCGAGGCGGTCCGGGAGGCCGGCCTCGTCAAGAAGGTCCGCTATTACCAGGCCTCATCCTCCGAGATGTTCGGCAAGGTCCAGCAGGTGCCCCAGACCGAGTCGACCCCGTTCTGGCCCCGCTCGCCGTACGGCTGCGCGAAGGCGTACGCGTACTACCTGACCGTGAATTACCGCGAGAGCTACAACATGCACGCGAGCAACGGGATCCTCTTCAACCACGAGAGCCCCCGCCGCGGCGAGACCTTCGTCACCCGCAAGATCACCCGCGCGGCGACCCGGATCAAGGTGGGCCTGCAGAAGTCGCTCTACCTCGGCAACCTCGATGCGCGCCGGGACTGGGGCTACGCGAAGGAATACGTCGAGATGATGTGGCTCATGCTCCAGCAGGACCGCCCCGACGACTACGTTGTCGCCACGAACGAGACCCACAGCGTCAGGGACTTCTGCAAGGAGGCGTTCGGCCTCGTCGGCCTCGATTGGGAGAAGTACGTGCGCCACGACCCGCGCTACGAGCGCCCGGCCGAGGTCGACCTGCTGATCGGGGACCCCGCCAAGGCCGCGAGGCAGCTTGGCTGGAAGCCGAAGGTGCGCTTCAAGGAGCTGTTGAAGATCATGGTCGACTACGACCTCGAGCTCGCCAAGCGCGAGTCGCAGATCGCGAGGCTCCCGAACCCGTGACCAGGCTGTTCATCGCAGGCCACCGCGGCATGGTGGGCTCGGCTCTCGTGCGCCGGTTCACGAGAGAGCCCGGCTTCGAGCTTCTCCTCGGCGACCGCGGCGAGGTGGACCTCGGCAGCCAGCAGGGCGTCGGCGCGTTCCTGGCGGCGGGCAAGCCGGACGTCGCCATCATCGCCGCGGCCAGGGTCGGCGGGATACGCGCGAACAGCACCTATCCCGCGGAGTTCCTCCACGACAACCTCGCGATCGCCCTGGCGACGATCCACGGCGCGTTCGAGGCGGGCGTGAGGCGGCTCCTGTTCCTAGGGAGCTCCTGCATCTACCCCAAGCTCGCGGAGCAGCCCATGTCCGAGGACTGCCTCCTCACGGGCGCCCTCGAGCCGACGAACGAGGCCTACGCGATCGCCAAGATCGCCGGCCTCAAGCTCTGCCAGTACTACCGAAGGCAGCACGGCGTCCTCTACCACTCGGTGATGCCGACGAACCTGTACGGGCCGGGCGACAACTACCACCCGAAGGACTCCCACGTGCTGCCGGCCCTCATCCGGCGCTTCCACGAGGCCAAGGAGTCCGGCGCCGCCGTGGTGAAGGCGTGGGGCACGGGCTCGCCTAAGAGGGAGTTCCTGCACGTCGACGACCTGGCCGACGCGTGCGCGTTCATCCTCGGGCGCGACGACCCCCCGGACTGGGTCAACGTCGGGACGGGAAGGGACGTCACGATCCGGGAGCTGACGGAAATCGTCGCCAAGGAGACCGGGTACAGGGGGAGGGTGGAGTGGGACGCGTCGATGCCCGACGGGACCCCGCGCAAGCTGCTGGACGTGTCCCGGATGTCGGCCCTCGGCTGGAGCGCCGGGATCGGGTTACGGGAGGGGATCGCGGCAACGTACGCGAGCTTCCTCGCCGAGAGGCAGTCCGGCACGCTGCGCCAGTAGCCCATCCCCGCCGTGGCCGAGGACACCCAAGGAATTCCCGCCGAGGCCGAGGACACGGGCCCCAAGAAGTCGTTCTGGGGCCACTTGAACGACCTGAGGGTCGCCCTCATCCGGTCCGTGACCGCGATCGGCATCGCCGTCGTCGTCTGCCTGTTCCTTTCCCCGTGGATCGTCCGCGTCCTCATCTACCCGATGCAAAGGATGCACATGTTCGAGAAGCCGAGGAGCACCGTGACGCTCCTGATAGGCGACGCGAGGGTCGGCCCCTTCGAGGTCGAGAAGGAGAAGATCCCCGGGCTGCCAGAAGGGGGGCCCCGGAACCTCGTCCTGCGCATGGGCGTGGCGCCGATGGGAAAGGAGCAGGTCGCGACCCTGACGGTCGAGCCCGACGCCAAGGGCGGGGACGCCTCCGAGATCCGGCTGCACAACTTCAGCCCCACCGAGGGCTTCATGGTGGCCTTCCACGTCGCGATCTACGCCGCCCTGGCCGTCTCCTCCCCGTTCTGGATCTTCTACATGGGGGGCTTCATCCTGCCTGCGCTCAACCTCAAGGAGCGCAGCGTCATCTTCAGCTGGCTCGGCTGGTCGGGGTTCCTTTTCTTCGCGGGCGTCCTGTCCACCTACTTCGTCCTCCTGCCCGTGGCGCTGCGGGCCGCCATCCAGTACTCCCAGGTCCTCGGCTTCTCCGCGCAGGACTGGAGGGCCGACGAGTACATCAACTTCGTCTGCAAGTTCATCTTCGGCATGGGGCTCGGATTCCAGTTCCCCCTCATCGTGCTCTTCCTGGTGAAGATCGGCGTCCTGACGCACGCGCACCTGACCAAGTACCGGCGCCACGTCGCGGTCCTCTCGCTGATCCTGGGCGCGGTCCTGACGACGCCGGAGGTGGTGACCCAGGTCGCGATGGCGATCCCGCTCTACCTGCTCTACGAGGTCTGCATCTGGATCGCCTGGTACTGGGAGCGCAAGAAGCGAAGGGCCGAAGCGGCCGCGGCCTGATCCAGCGCGGCCCCCGACCTAGACCTGACGCCTCTTGACGCCTTTCGAGCACGCACTCCTCCTGCTCCTGCTTATCGCGGGCCTGAGCGTCGTCGGACGCTGGCTGCCGTGGCCGCAGCTGATCACTTACCTCTTCGGGGGCGTCGCCGCCGCATTCCTGCCGGGCTTTCCCCGGTTCGACCTCGACCCGAGCTTCTTCTTCCTCTGCTTCCTGCCGCCGCTCCTGTTCTCCGACGGCTGGCTCATGCCCCTGCGCGAATTCGTACGCGCAAAGAGGCCGATCCTGCTCCTCGCCACCGGCCTGGTCACTTTCACCACCCTGGCCGTGGGCCTCGTTGCCCACTGGCTGGTGCCGGGCCTGCCGCTCTCGATGGCCTTCGCCCTCGGCGCGGTCGTGTCGCCCACCGACGCCGTGTCGGTGAACGCGGTCACCGAGCGCCTCAAGGTCTCCGCCCGCCTCACCACCATCCTGGACGGCGAGAGCCTGATGAACGACGCCACGGGCCTGGTCGCGTTCAAGTTTGCCCTCGCCGCCGCCGTCGCGGGCGGCTTCTCGCTCGGCGGCATGGCGCTTGAGTTCGCGCTGCTCTCCGTGGGCGGCTTCGCCGTCGGCCTCGGCGCGGGCTACGGCATCGGCCGCCTGCGCGACCTCCTGCGCCACCTGCACTCGAGCGACATGTACATCGAGATCACGCTCTCGCTGATGACGCCCTACGCCGCGTACCTCCTCGCCGAGTGGATGGGAGTGTCCGGCGTGCTCTCCGTCGTCGCCGCGGGCCTCTACTCGGGCTGGCGCGACCCGGTCCGCATGGACGCCGAGACGCGCCAGGAGGCCAACGGCGTCTGGTCGCTGCTGCTCTTCTGGCTAAACGGCGTCGCCTTCGTCCTGCTGGGCCTCCAGTTCCCGGCGCTGTTCTCGGCGGTCAGCCGCCAGTTCACGGCCCCCCATCTCCTCGGGCTCACCGCGGCGGTGGCGGGAACCGCGGTCCTCGCCCGCATCGTGTGGGTCTTCCCCGGCGCATACGTGCCGTTCCTGTTCGCGGGGGTGCGCCGGAGGGAGACCCCGCCGCCCGTGCCGGACGTGTTCGTCGTGAGCTGGGCTGGCATGCGGGGCACGGTCACCCTTGCCGCCGCGCTGTCCATCCCCCTGTTCCGGCCCGACGGCTCGCCGTTCCCCGGCCGCGACATCGTCATCTTCCTCGCATTCGGAGTGATCGCCGCGACGCTGCTCGTGCAGGGCACCACGCTCGAGGCCATCATCCGAAGGCTGGGCCTGCGCGAGGACGAAAACCGTCCGAGGGAGGAGCGCCTCGCGCGCATGACGGCGGTCGAGGCCGGCCTTCGGACGCTGCGGGCCGTGGAGGCCTCCGAGCTCACGCCCGACCAGGACGCCGCGCTCGGGATCGTCATCTCGGAGTACGAGCAGCGGCTCGCCGTGCTCACGGCCGAGGGCGAGACCCGCAGGAGCGCCCGGCGGCGGCGCAGCGCCGGGCACCGCTACCGGCTGGCCGCGCTGGAGGCCGAGCGCCGCGCCGTGGACGGGCTCTGGCGCAGCGGCGCCATCATCGACGAGGTCCACCGGCCGCTCCAGCAGCTCCTCGACTACGAGGAGTCCCTGCTGCGCGGCTCGGCGCCGGAGCCCGGGGACTAGGCGTGGGCGCCGCCCTTCTTGCCGGCCGTCCAGTCAAAGACGATGCCCATTGTCCTGGCGCGGTCGCGGTTGGCGGTGGCGTAGGCCTCGGCGCACTGCGCCGGCTCGAAGAAGTGGGTGTTCATGCCGGCGAGCGGAAAGCGGCCCCCGGCCACCAGGTCGAAGAAGAGCTGCGTGATGGTGGCGTTGTTCCACTCCGGGGTGTTCAGCAGGTCGTGGGCGCCCACGATGCTCAGCCCGCGCCTGATGACGTCGCTCGTGAGGTGCTGGCCCGAGGGGTCGCCCGTGTCGCCGAGGATCACCACGGTTCCCCGATCGGCTGCAAGGCTGAGGGCCGCCGCGAAGACCTCCGAGTTGCCGGTGGCGTCCGACACGACGCGGGGCAGCCTCCCGCGGTTCGCGCCAAGGACGGCGTCGCGGGCCTTGTCGATGGGCGAGACGATGGTCTCCGTGGCGCCCCCGGCCCGGGCCAGGGGCATCCGGTCGGGGGCGGAGTCGACGACGATGACCGAGACCAGCCCCGCGGCGCGCGCCCAGCGGACGGACATCTGCCCGATCGGGCCCGCGCCGACGACGAGGACGCTGTCGCCGAGGGCGTAGCTCGCGGCAAGGGCCCCGTGAAAAGCGATCTTGGCGAGCGCGAACCAGGCGGCCTCGGGGAACGGGACCGAGCCCGGGATCGGATAGCACTCGGACGCCTTGACGACCGCGTGGGAGCGGTGGCCGACCCGGAACGCCACCCGGTCCCCGCGCTGGAGCGACGCGACCTTCGCCCCGACCTCGCCCACCTCCCCGACGGACGCGTAGCCCGGGTAGAACGGATACTTCACCCAATGGTCCCAGTGCGTGTCCGCCGCGAAGAGCCGGTTGAAGACGATGTTCTCCGTGCCCGTGCTCATCAGCGAGTACCGGGAGGCCACGAGGACCTCGCCCTCCCCCGGGTCGCCCGGATCGAACGCCTCGAGGGCGACCTTCTGCTTTTCCGTGAACACCAGGCGGCTAGCTTTCATGGCTTCGGCAGCGTATCAGAACGCGAGCGCCGCTTGAATTGGAAAACTGGCCCGGGTTCCTCCTTGTCCGCTTGCGGTCCGGGCCGGCCGGTGGTTTAATGGCCGCTTTACCATGATCTCCCCCGAGACCCTCAGCCTCATCGACAACATCAAGAAGCGCGCCGGCCACCTGTGGAGGTTTCTTTGACGCCGACCAGAAGCGCCGTGAGATCGAGGCCATGGAGGCCCAGATGGGCGAGCCCGGCTTCTGGGACAACAGCGAGCGAGCGCAGAAGCACATCGCAAAGCTGAACGCGCTCAAGCGCGCGGTCCTGCCCGTGATCGCGTTCCAGGCGAAGGTCGACGACGCCCTTGTCATGGCCGAGCTGGTCGGGGCGTCCGCGCCGGCGGAGGGCGCGGCCCACGAGAGGGACCTTGACCGGACCGTGGCGGCCATGGCCGCGGAGCTCGACAAGCTCGAGATCGCGTCCTTCCTCACGGGCCAGTTCGACGCCAACAACGCGATCCTTTCCATCCAGGCCGGCGCGGGGGGGACCGAGTCGTGCGACTGGGCCGAGATGCTGCTCCGGATGTACACCCGCTGGGCCGAGCGGCGGGGCTTCGAGGTCGAGGTCCAGGACGTCCAGGCCGGCGACCAGGCGGGGATCACCAAGGCCACGCTGCTGCTGAAGGGCGAGAACGCGTACGGGTACGCCAAGGCAGAGCGCGGCGTGCACCGGCTCGTCCGGATCAGCCCCTTCGATTCCAACAAGCGCAGGCACACGTCCTTCTGCGCGGTGGACGTGATCGCCGAGGTCGACGAGGACATCGACATCCAGATCCCGGACACCGAGATCCGCGTCGACGTCTACCGCTCCTCCGGGAAGGGGGGGCAGGGGGTGAACACGACCGACTCGGCCGTCCGGATCACCCACATCCCGAGCGGCATCGTCGTCGTGTGCCAGAACGAGCGCTCGCAGATCAAGAACCGCGCGAGCGCGATCAGCGTGCTGAAGGCGAGGCTCTACGAGAAGCGGCTCGACGAGCAGCGCAGCGAGATGGAGCGCTTTTACGGGGAGAAGGGCGAGATCGGGTGGGGCAGCCAGATCCGCAGCTACGTGCTGCAGCCCTACCAGATGGTGAAGGACCTGCGCACCGGCTACAGCACGAGCGACACCCGGGGGGTCCTCGACGGCGAGATCGACGGGTTCGTCACGGCGTGGCTGCGCGCCGGGAGCCCGCGCCACAGGAACAAGGACATCCAGATCGAGGACTGACGGAGGCACGATGCCCAACCTGCAATTCGAGGCGCTCAGGGACGCGTTCGCCGCCCAGTCGCTGTTCGAGGACAAGACGTGGAGGCTCTCGCCGGAGGCCTGGCCCATCCTGCCCGCGCAGCTGCAGGAGCTCGAGGCGATAGGCTCCGCGTCGCTGGATTTCCACCAGGCGCTCGAGGTGCTGTACCAGCGTTCCGTCGCCGGGAAGAACCTCCTCCGGAACAAGCCCCTGATGGCGCCCTGGGTCGCGGACTACCTCGACCGGGGCAAGCCGAGGCAGCTGATCGACCACGCGCGCGACCAAAGGAACCGCGGGATGTTCCCGACCGCGCTCCGCCCGGACCTCCTTCTGACCGCGGACGGGTTCGTGATGACCGAGCTCGACTCGGTCCCCGGCGGGATCGGCCTGACCGCGTTCCTCAACCGCCTCTACCGCGACGCCGGCGCGGTCCTTGGCGCGGACGACGCGATGATCAGGAACTTCCACGCTTCGCTCGCCGCGCTCAGGCCCGAGATCCGCAATCCGCTCGTCGCGCTCGTCGTCAGCGACGAGGCCGCGACGTACCGGCCCGAGATGCAGTGGATCGCGCAGCAGCTGCAGATCGCCGGCCAGCGCGTGTTCTGCATGGGGCCGGAGGACCTGTTCCCCCTCGGGGGCGCCCTCTTCTTCGACGTCGACGGCAATCCCGAGAAGATCGACGTCATCTACCGCTTCTTCGAGCTGTTCGACCTCGCGAGCATCCGCACGGCGCCGTACATTTTCGAGGCGTGGACCGCGGGCGAAGTCGCCATTGCGCCGCCCATGCGGCCGTTCCAGGAGGAGAAGCTCGCGTTCGCGCTGTTCCACCACCACCTCCTTCAGGAGTACTGGGCCGAGGCCATCGAGGCTCCCTCGCTGAAGCTGCTCAGGTCGCTCATCCCGCCATCGTGGGTGATGGATCCGGCGCCCCTGCCGCCCGGCGCGGTGCTCGACGGCCCCAGGATCGGGGGGCGAGCGATCGGGGACTGGCGCGACCTGGTCTCCGCCTCCCAGAAGGAGAGGGACCTCATCATAAAGATAAGCGGGTTCCACGAGACCGCCTGGGGAGCGAGGAGCGTCGTGCTGGGCAGCGACTGCTCGCGCGAGGAGTGGCAGCATGGCGTGGAGCGCGCGCTCGAGCTCGCGCCGGTGAACCTCCACGTGCTGCAGGCGTACATGAAGCCTCGGAGGGTCCGCCACAAGGTTTACGGGGCCGAGCCTCCCCACGAGGCGCGCGAGGTCGACGGCCGCCTTAGGCTTTGCCCCTACTATTTCGTCGTGGGGGGCAAGGCGATGCTCTCAGGGGGCCTCGCAACCTTCTGCCCACCGGACAAGAAGATCATCCACGGAATGCAGGACGCCGCCCTGCTTCCGGTCAGCGTCCGGCCGGCCTGATGGGCGGCCCGCTCCTGGCCGTCAACCCTTGGGGGACTGCGCCTCTACGTCGGCCAGATGCTTCTCGACCTGGTTCTCCCGGCTGACGAGGTCCTGCTCGGCCTTCTCGCGATCGGCGCTGTTGACGATGCTGAAGCTCGAGGCGTCCTTGATCACGTTCGCCGGCAGCGTCAGGAGCCGCGTGAGGATGCCGTCGTCCTTGAACGAGCCGAGGTAGAGAGCGGTGAGCTCGTGGTTGAGCTTGATCGCGTCCCCGGCGACGGCCTGCGTCTCGCGGAGGCTATTGTTGAGCTGCTGATTGCGGGCCATCTCGCCGGTAAGCGCCGTGCCCACCTGGTCCGAGATGCGCTGGCTGTACTTCTCGATCGACTGGCGGGTGAGGTTCTGATCCTGGGCCATCTCGGTGAGGATCGGCTTGATCTTCTCCGCCATCCTCGAGGAGACCTTGTCCACCTGTTCATTCTGCATCCTCTCGGCCTCCTCAGGTGTCTTCGGAAGCGGATTGTACGGCTGGACCTTCTTGGCGATCGCGACAGCGAGCGCGTCCATGCGCTCGGCATTGAGCTTCTGGAGTTCCTCGTCCGTCCGGAACATGTCGGCCTCGCGCTTTGCGATCGCGTCCTTGAGCAGCTTGTTGGTCGCCTCGATGTTCCGGCGGTTCTCCTCGGCCGAGGCCTTCAGCGAATCGTTCTGCTCGCGCAGCGGTGCCAGCTGCGCCTCCTGCGCGGCCGCCATTTGCGAAACGGTCCGCGTATGAATCCAGAACGCCGCGCCCGAAATCAGAACCGCGGTTAGAATTATAGCGGGTAACTGTTCTTTAAGTTTTTGCCACATGGTGGGGGGTAGTAGACTATATGTTCGGGTAAATGTTAACCACGAATGGCATGCAAATGCAATGCCATGCTTGGGGCCGGTTTTTCGGTTGTTTTTGGGCGCTTGGGGGGCAGGTTGGCGGCGTGAGCCTCAACCGCTTCGAGCAGGCGCTTTACGATTATGTTAAGGGCCACCCCGAGGAGAGACAGTATTGGCACGATAAGGTTCGTGCACTGTTGGCGGAATCGGTCGACATGGCGGGCGCCGTGGCGCGGGTCGATTCCGAGCTTTGGCGCTATTTCGTGGAGCGAAGCTCCGTCCTGCCAGCATTTGGAGGGACCGAGCGCGGGCCCGGCATCCGGCGCACGAGCATGAAGAACCTGGCCGAGTTCCTGATAAGGCTCTGGACCGAGCCCAGGCCAAGAAGGCCCGCGCCTGAGGAGCCCGATCCCCGCCTCGGGTAGCGGGTTTCACGGTTTTAATGTGGCACAATAAGCTTATCATCAATCAGATGAATGCCTCCAGCCGCCGTGCTGAAACCTGGGCGCAGATCGGCCGTCTAGCTGGACGTGGATAAGGTGTGTCCCCGTTTCATAGCCGGGACACAATTACAGGGTAAGTAGCACTGCAAACGGGCCGTCATGGGTAAGGCGGCCCGTTTGTCTTTCACCCCTCGACGAGCGTGGCGCCTCAAATCCCTTCCCCGGCCATCTCGTGGAAATCCGCGGGCATGCCCGTGGGCGAGACGAGCCCCGCGCGGATCGTGAAGTCACCAAAGCGCTCCCCGTCCAGCCGTTCCGCCGCATACCGCCTCAACAGGGGCCGGATGAGGGGCGCGATGTCCGCGGCCGCGACGGACGCCCGGTAGAGCGCGTTCAGCCGGGAGCCGTTGAAAGCGGCGCCCAGGTACACGTGGTACTTGCCCGGAGCCTTCCCGACGAAGCCTATCTCGGCGAGGAAGGGCCGGCCGCATCCGTTCGGGCAGCCGGTCATGCGGATCACGATGGCGTCGTCGCGCAGGCCGGCGGCCTCGACCTCGGCGTCGAGCTGGGTAACCAGGTCGGGCAGGTAGCGCTCGCTTTCCGCGAGGGCCAGGCCGCACGTGGGCAGGGCCACGCACGCCATAGAGTGAAGCCGGAGCCCCGTCGCCCGGTGGGCGGCGTCGAGATGGTGCTCCTTCAGAAGCGCCTCGATCCGCGGCCGGTCTGCCGGCGCGACGCTCGCGATCATGAGGTGCTGGTTCGGGGTGAGGCGGAAATCGCCCCGGTGGACCTTGGCGACCTCGCGAAGCGCCGCCCTTGTCGCGTCCTTCACGCGCCCGTTCTCGATGAAGACCGTGAAGTGGGAGTCGCCGTTGGGGCCCTCCGTCCAGCCGTACCGGTCGCCGGTGTCCGTGAACTCGAACCGCCGGGGCGATCCCAGCTGCCAGCCAAGCCGGCGCTCGACCTCCTCCCGGATCCAGACCAGGCCCTTGTCCGCGACCGTGTACTTGAAGCGCGCGTGCTTCCTTTCGGTCCTGTCGCCGAAATCGCGCTGCACGGTGACTATCTTCTCGGCGACGTCGACCACCTGCCCGGGCAGGCAGAAGCCGAGGACATCGGCGAGGCGGGGGTAGGTCTCGACCTGGTTGTGGGTCATCCCGAGGCCGCCGCCCACGGTGACATCGAAGCCTGCCAGCCGGCCGTCCTCGCCCGCGATCGCGATGAAGCCCAGGTCGTGCGCGAAGACGTCCACGTCGTTGCTCGGCGGGATCGCGAACACCGTCTTGAACTTGCGCGGGAGGTACGTCCTGCCGTACATCGGCTCCTCCTCCTCGGGGGGCTCGCCGCCCGCCACCAGGGTTTCGTCGACCCAGAGCTCGTGGTACGCCCGGGTGCGCGGGAGCAGGCGGTCCGCGACGGCCCGCGCGATCCCGAGCGTCTCGGCGTGCAGGTGCGACAGGTGCGGGTTGGGGTTGCACATGACGTTGCGGTTCACGTCGCCGCAGGCCGCCAGCGTGTCGAGGAGCGCCGCGTTGACCGCGCGAATCGCGGAGCGAAGGTTGCCCTTGAGAACGCCGTGGAGCTGGAACGACTGCCGGTTCGTGATCTTGAGCGTCCCGTTGCCGTGGGTGTCGGCTATCGCGTCCATCGAGAGCCACTGGCCCGGGGTGCAGACGCCGCCCGGCACCCGGATCCGCGCCATGAAGATGTAGGCCTTCTCCTTGCCCTGCTTGCGGCGCTCGGCGCGCAGGTCGCGGTCGTCCTGGGCGTAGACGCCGTGGAACTTGGTGAGCTGGGAGCTCTCCTCGGAGATCGTGCCGGAGGACGCATCCTCGAGGTCGCGCAGGATGTGGCCGCGCAGGTGGCGGCTCTCCGCCTTGATCTGCTCGTTCCTGTGGGGCGGCTTGGGCCCGGATTCGGCTGCGGCGCTCATGGATCGGCCCCCACGGCAAGCGCCTCCGCGACCGCGCCCGAAAGGGCCTCGATCGCGATTGGGTGCGATCCGACAAGCCCCGTGAAGTGGCAGCGCAGGCCGGGCCTGCGCCGCTGCGCGCCCCGCGCGATCCTCGCCAGGTCGCCGTCCGGACCGGCGTGCCGGCCCGGCAGAAGGAAGAGCGGGGCGATGAGGACGTCGCCCGAGTCGAACCCGGGCGACGAGAGGGCGTCGCGAAGCAGCGGCCGGCTGAAGTCGGACTGGGGCCCGTCCGGCGCCTCCATGGAGGCGGAGGCCACGGGCCCGGCGCTAGCTCCGAGCTGCTCGCGGGCCGCTTGCGCGACGGCGTCCCTGACGGCGGCCGAGGCGGGAGAGGGGCCGCCATGGTCGACGACGATGACCGGCGGGCGGCTGAGGCCCCTCGCCTCGGCCGCCTTGCGCACGCGGTCCGCGACTATCGCCGCCAGGGCGCCGCCGTCCGCGAGGCCCCGGGTGAACGAGAAGCCGAACACCCCGGCCCCGCCGCCGAGGGCCTCGAGGTCCCCGCGCAGCGCGGATCCTATCGCGCCCTGCGGGCTTATGAAGAAGGGTATGAGGAGGAATTCGCGCTCGCCCCCCGAGAGCCCTGCCCGGATCCATGGCGCGAGGGTCCGCGCGGGGCCGCCGGGCAGGGAGCCTGGCGCGATCCTGTCGCTGTGCTTCCACGAGACCGCCTCCACGCGGATCGCGGCCCTCTTGCCGATGGCCGCCGCCGCGGCCCGCAGGCCCTCGTGAGCCGCGGTTTCGAGCGATCCGTTGTCGATCAGGGCGATCCTCATCGGGCCACCGCCGCGCGCCGGGCGGCCTCGAACCATGCCAGCCTCCCGGAAAACGCGGCCACCTCCCCGATGATGATCATCGCGGGAGACTCGATGTTCTCGCTCGCGGCCAGGGCCGCGAGCGTCCCCAGCGTGCCGACGGTTGTGCGGTGGCCCTCGGTCGTGGCAGATTGAACGATCGCCGCCGGGGTGCCCGCCGCTAGCCCCCCGGCCTCGAGGCGCCGGGCTATCGCGGGAAGGTTCCTGACACCCATGTAGATGCACAGGGTCGCCCTCAGCCGTGCGTAGTCCTCCCAGCGGATTGTCGTCCCCGGCTTCGACGGGTCCTCGTGGCCGGTCAGCAGCACGACGGAGGAACTGTGCGAGCGGTGGGTGAGGGGTATCCCCGCGTAGGCGGCCGCCGCGAGTGCCGACGTGACCCCGGGCACGACCTCGAAGGGAATCCCCGCCGCGGCGAGCGCCGCCGCCTCCTCGCCCCCGCGCCCGAACACGAATGGATCGCCGCCCTTGAGGCGGACGACGGTCTTTCCCTCCATCGCCAGCCTGATGATGATCTCCTCGGTGTCACTCTGGGGGCGGCAGAACTTGCCGCCCTTCTTGCCCGCGAAGACGCGCTCGCAGCCCGGCGCCGCCAGGTCCAGCACCTCCGGCGAGACAAGGTGGTCGTGCACGACGGCGTCGGCCTCGGCGAGGACCCGCCGCGCCTTGAGCGTGATCAGCTCGGGGTCCCCCGGCCCGGCGCCCACGAGATAGACGGTGCCCGGGCTCATATGTTGGCTCCGGCGCCCGCCTGCTCGGCAGGCCGCGCAAGGCCGAGCGCCAGCTGGGTAAGCCTCTCGACGGAGTCGTTCGCGGCTTCGCGGTCGGTCCTAATCTCTAGGTCGGGCGAAAGGGGCGGCTCGTACGGGGAGTCGATGCCCGTGAACTCCTTGATGAGCCCCGCGCGCGCCTTCTTGTAAAGCTGCTTCGGGTCGCGGCGCTCGCATTCCGCGAGCGGGGTGTTGACGAAGATCTCGGCGAACGGGATGCCGCGCTCCTTGGCCCGCTCGGCCGCCGCCGAGCGGTCTGCGCGGAAGGGCGAGATGAACGCCGCGATCACGACGACTCCCGCCTGCGCGAGGTGGATCGACAGCTCCATGGCGCGGCGGACGTTCTCGCTGCGGTCTTGCGCGCCGAACCCTAGGTTCCTGCTCAGGCCCGCGCGGAGGATGTCGCCGTCCAGGATCGCGGCAAGGACGCCCGCGTTCAGGAGGCGCTGCTCGAGCGCCCGGGCGAGCGTGGTCTTCCCCGAGCCGGACAGCCCGGTCATCCAGACTATGCAGCCGCAGTGGCCGAGGATCGCCGAGCGGCTCACCAGGGTGATGCCCCCGTCCCCAACGGGCTCCTCGAACACGGAGTCGATGACGCCGCCGCCGCCGATCCTGCGGCCCCTCATGAGGACGAAGCGCCCGAGCGAGGGCACCTTGCCAGCGACGTCGAACGCGATCGGCTTGCGGACGCGCATGCGGATTTCGGCGACCTCGTGGCACTTCACCTCGCCCGTCGTGCCTGCGCCCGTCTCGAGCGTCACGGCGTCGAGCGTGCGCTGGATCCCGAGGACCCGCGCCTCGGCCAGCTGCGTGCCCAGCTTGAGGGGGATGATCTCTCCCGAGCGCAGCGGCTCGTCGTGTATCCAGAACACCCTCGCCGTGAAGGTCCGAGCCTCGTACGGCCGGTCCAGGGGAAGCGCGCCTATCTGGCCCCGCTCGACGAACAGCTCGTCCTCGAGCGTCACGGCGACCGCGCGCTCCGCGCCGACGGGGCCTGCCTGGGGCTGGGCCGGCTGTGGCCACGTCTCGATGGACTTCACCCGGCTGCGCTTTCCGCCGGGGAAGAACTCGATCGGGTCCCCGACCGAGACGCTTCCGGACTCGACGAAGCCGGCGATGATCCTTCGCGAGTCGAAGCGGTAGACGTCCTGGACGGAAAGGCGCAGGGGGCCCCCGGACGCGGGCGGGCTGGCGCGGAACTTCTCCAGGGCCTCGAGCAGCGTCGGGCCGCGGTGCCAGGGCATCAGCTCGCTGGGCTTGATCAGGCCCTCCCCGTGCTTGGCGGAGATGGGGACGAAATGCGCGGGCTCCACTCCGAGCTTCCCGAGGAACTCGCCGAGCTCGGTCCGGATACGGTCGAAGACGTCCGGTCGGTAGCCGACCAGGTCCATCTTGTTGACGGCCACGACGATCTGCCGGAGGCCGAGCAGCGAGAGCAGGAAGCAGTGCCTGCGGGTCTGCTCGCGCAGGCCGGCCTCGGCGTCGACCAGCAGGATCGCCGCGTCCGCGCTCGCGGCCCCCGTGATCATGTTCTTCAGGAATTCCTTGTGCCCGGGCGCGTCGATGATGGTGAACGAGCGGCGCTCCGTGCGGAAGGGCACGCGGGTCGTGTCCATCGTTATGTTCTGCGCCTGCTCCTCGAGGAGCGCGTCAAGGAGGAACGCGTACTCGAACTCCATCCCCTCGGCCCGGCAGGCGGCCGCGATGCGCTCGGCCTTCCCGTCCGGGACCGAGTGCGTGTCGAAGAGAAGCCGGCCGATCAGCGTGGATTTCCCGTGGTCGACGTGGCCGACGACCACGAGGTAGAGGTGGCCGGAGCCGGGGGGCTGGGCCGCCGGCCCCGCCGGCAAGACGGCGGGGCGCTGCCCGGGGAAGGTGGCTTCGGAGAGGGAGCCCATGGCAGGTGTCACATGAAGCCCTTGGCCCTGAGCTTCTGCATGGCGTTGCGCTCGTGGTGATCCTGCGCCCGGCCGGAGCGTTCGGAGACCTTGGTGGATTTGAGCTCCTCGATGATGTCGGCGATCGTCGACGCTCCGCTCTTCACGGGCTTGGTGATCGGCATGCAGCCGAGAGAGCGGTAGCGCTGCCCGTTCTTGGAGAAGTACATCCCGGGCAGCGGCACCTTCTCTCGCTCGAGGTACCGCCAGATGTCGATCTCCGTCCAGTCGAGGAGGGGCTGCACCCGCACGTGCTCGCCTGGTCCCAGCTCGGTCGTGAAGTGGTTCCAGAACTCGGGCGGCTGGTCCTTGTAGTCCCATTCGAATTCCGCGTTGCGCGGGGAGAAGTACCGCTCCTTCGCCCGGGTCGAGTCCTCGTCGCGCCGGATGCCGGTGATCAGCGCGTCGAACCGGTATGCCGCCAGGCACTGCTGCAGAGCCACGGTCTTCAGCTCGTGGGTCACGGTCACCGGGTCGGTCGTCTCGTATCCTATCCCGCGGGCGCGCGCCTCCAGGTTGGTCCAGACGGCAAGGTCGAGCCGGTAATGGTCCCTCGCCCAGTTCCGGAACTCGATCATCTCCGGGAACTCGTAGGTCGTGTCGATGTGGACGACCGGGAACGGCATGTGCCCGCAGAACGCCTTCTTCGCGAGCCAGAGCAGCACGTTCGAGTCCTTGCCCATCGACCAAAGCATCGCCGGCTTCTCGAAGCCGTGGAACGCCTCGCGCATGAGGTAGATGCTCTGGGACTCAAGTTCGTCGAGGTGCGTCATCTCGGGGGAGGGCTCAAATGTTCGCGCCCGGGTCGTGGAGCCCGCACTCGCGCTTCAGGCCGAAGAAGCGCGTCTCCTCGGCGGTGATCCCGTCGCCGAGCGGCCGCGTGGTGTGGACGTCCCCGATCGAGACGTAGCCCTTCTCCCAGAGCGGGTGATACGGGAGGCCGTTCTCGGTCAGGTACCGGTGCACGTCGCGGTCCGTCCACGTGACGATCGGCAGGATCTTTGCGCGCCCGTCCTGGATGCTGACCACCGGCAGGCGGTCCCGCGTGCTCGACTGGGAGCGCCGCAGCCCGGCCAGCCAGGCCCGGGCGCCCAGATCGGAGAGCGCCAGCTTCATCGGCGCGACCTTCACGATCCGATTGTAGGCGTCGAGTCCCTCCTCGCCCTGCTCCCACAGCCTGCCGTGGCGGGCCTCGATCCAGGCGGGCGACTCGACCGCGCGGTAGACCTTGAGGTTGAGCCGCAGCCGGGCGGCGAGCATGTCCGCAAAACGGTAGGTCTCGGGGAAGAGATAGCCCGTGTCGACAAACACGACCGGAATGCCCGGCACGACCTGCGTCACCAGGTGGAGCATCACTGCGGACTGGGCGCCGAAGCTCGTGCTCACGACGAGCGAGTCCCCGAACCGCTCCGCCGCCCAGCGCACGCGCTCCTGCGCCGACGCGTCGGACAGCCTCCGGTCCGCCGCGGCAAGCTCAACCGCGGGGGAAACATTGTCCGCAGTCGGCATTGTTTAGTCGGGGCAGCGGCGAACGCACGCGCTTCCTGCGCCGGTGCGTTTCGCCGTGGCGGAGTTCTGTTTCATCAAGGGGGAGGCGTAATCTGCATCGTCGGGTCCGTTTGACAAGTCCCGCCCGACAGATTCGTGTCATAGCAGCGCCCCTATCCAGGCCCGGTTTCAGTTCCAGGAAACCTAAGTTAAATTGTTATACGGCAATAGATAAACACATGTCATACCCGGCCGTTAGGCAGAGCATAGGCGCCATTTCCCTCCTCGTGCGGGACTACGACGAGGCCATCCTATTCTATACTCGGGCACTTCGGTTTAAAATCGTTGAGGATCAGCCTATGGCCGGCGGGAAGCGGTGGGTCATTCTGAAGCCTTCCGGCTCCCGGGAGACTCGCTTGCTTCTCGCCCGCGCCAAGAACGGCGCCGAACGCCGCGCCATCGGCCGCCAGGCGGGCGGGCGCGTGTTCCTGTTTCTCCACACCGACGACTTCGGCCGCGACTACCGGCGCATGAGACGGTGCGGCGTGAGGTTCACGGAGAGGCCGCGGCGGGAGAGCTACGGCACGGTCGCGGTCTTTGAGGACCTCTACGGGAACCGGTGGGACCTGTTGATGCCCGGGAGGAGGCGGCCGGCCCGAGGCCGTCGGTGAACCGCGATGCCGGTCAAACGGCCGGTCCCCGGCGAAGCATGGCAAAGCGCCGACCGCGCTTGCCCCGTTCCTCAAGTCGATTTCCGTTGGAACCTACGACCAGGCCCGACGCGCCGCAATCCCCGCCATGACAAAAGGACTTCCTCCCCCGCATGATCCTGTGTATTCACGGCGCAGGTTTGTCCGCAACATGACTCTGGGAGCCGCATTGCTTGGAACTGGGACTGCGGGAGCCCGCGCCGCGGAGCTCGACGAGGCGACCAGGGGCGGCGAGCGCAGGCTGGGCGTCGCCCTGATGGGCCTCGGCCTCTATTCCCGGGGCCAGCTCGGGCCCGGCCTCCTCATGACGAAGCTTTGCCGCTTCGCAGGCGTCGTTACGGGTTCGCACGCCAAGGGCGCAAAATGGAGCCGACAGTACGGGTTTCCGGAGAGGAACATCTGGAACTACGACAACATCCACGAGATGGCCGGGAACCCCGACATCGACATCGTCTATGTCGTGACGCCCAACGGCCTGCACGCAGAGCACACGATCAGGGCGGCCGGGGCCGGCAAGCACGTGATCTGCGAAAAGCCCATGGCGAACAGCGTGGCGGACTGCGATGCGATGATCGCGGCGTGCGCGAAGGCCAGGGTTAGGCTCTCGATCGGCTACCGGCTCCAGTTCGACCCCCACCACATCGAGCTCGACCGGCTAGCCCGCGAAAGGGACTTCGGGCTCCTGTACAGGATGTCCGGCGAGGACAGCTGGAAACTCGTCGAGAGGGCATGGCGCATCGAGAAGTCGCTTTCAGGCGGCGGCCCGCTGATGGACGTGGGGATCTACGTGATCCAGGCCGCATGCCGCGGGGCCATGTGCCAGCCCGATGCTGTCACGGCCCGGGAACTTCCCAAGACCAACCCCGCGCTCTTCAACGAGGTCGAGGAGGCGATCGAGTGGACGATGGAGTTCCCGGGAGGCGTGACGTGCAAGGGGGTGTCCAGCTATGCGCGTGGCGGCAACCGGTTCCGGGCCGAGGGGCCGACGGGATGGATCCAGCTGGAGCCGGCCTTTGGCTACGGCGGGCTCCAGGTCACGACGTCGCGCGGCCCCCTTCACATTCCTGCGGCCGCGCAGCAGTCGCTCCAGATGGACGACTTTGCCTCGTGCATCCTTGCCGGCCGGGAGAGCCCCGTGCCCGGCTCGATGGGCCGCAACCACATGGCGATCATCGGGGCCATCTACCGCTCGGCCGCCGACGGCGGCAGGCGGGTCGAGGTGAGGCCGGCGTGACCGGGATTTCTAAGAGGCGGTGCGGCGCGGGTTTGTAACACGGCCGGCCCCATTCTTTCATCGACAGTAGGCACCAAACGTGCTCACTTATTCACAGGATATTCCCATTATCGATGGAAAACCTGCGCGGGGCCACCGCCCCAAACTCGCGGATCAGGGTCACGCCAAAGATTAAGACGTTTGTGTTGGACACGAATGTCCTTCTCCACGATCCGCAATCGATTTTCAAATTCGAGGAGAACAACCTGGCGATTCCGGTCGAGGTCCTTGAGGAGCTGGATTCGATAAAGTCGGAGCAGTCGACCGAGCGCGGGCGAAACGCGAGGCGGGTCCACCGGATACTCCAGGATCTGCTGCCGGACTCGCGCTCCATGCACGAGGGCGTGGAGCTGCCGAACGGCGGCACGCTCACGGTCATCATCAACCCGTACCTCGCGGAGCCCAACCGGCATTCGCCCGCGATGGACAGGCTTAGGGCGGTCATTCCGGACCTTTCGAAGCAGGACAACCGGATCATTGCCTCGGCGCTCTTCGTCCAGGAGCAGTACCCGCCCCCGACTATCCTCGTGACGAAGGACGTCAACGTGCAGCTCAAGGCGCGCGCGGTCGGCCTCGAGTCCGAGGATTACCTCAACGACAAGGTCCCGCAGGAGGCCGAGGAGGCGAGCTACCGCGAGATCGCGCTCTCGATCTACGAGCTCCAGCGGTTCTGCTCCGAGGGCGAGTTCGAGCTCGACTCGAAGACCGCGAGGCCGCTCTACCTGAACGAGTACGTCCTCCTGCGCTCGGACGAGGGAAAGACGATGCCCGCCCGGTACTTCGGCGAGGGCACGGTGCGCCGGCTGAAGATCCCCGAGTTCGTGAAGGCCCCGGGAGGGATCCCGATCCGCGCGCGCAACCTCGAGCAGCAGTTCCTGATGGACGCCCTGCTCGACGACGGCATCCACATGCTCACCTGCTTCGGGAAGGCCGGGACCGGGAAGACGCTGCTCTCGACGGCATGCGCGCTTCACCAGACGCATGACGAGAACTCCCGGTACGACGGGGTCTCGATCTCGCGCCCGGTCATTTCACTCGGCAGGGACATCGGATTCCTGCCGGGTACGCTCGACGAGAAGATGAGGCCGTGGCTCCAGCCGTACTACGACGCGCTCGAGGTGCTCATCCCGTCGAAGCCGCCCAAGGACCCCCAGTTCGCTTCAAAAAAGGTCTCCAAGAAGAAGCACCGGAAGCGGGAAGACATGATGGCGTCGATGATGTCCGCCCAGCCAGGGGGAAACGGCCACAACGGCCACGCGCTCCCCCTGATCAAGCCCTACGAGCGGCTGCTGAGGACCGGCCTCGTCGAGATCGAGGCGCTCTGCTTCATCCGCGGCCGGTCCATCGCGCGGCGGTTCTTCATACTGGACGAGGCGCAGCAGCTGACCCCCCACGAGGTCAAGACGGTCATCACCCGGATATCCGAGGGCTCGAAGATCATCCTGATCGGCGATCCCGCGCAGATCGACAACCCCTACGTGGACTCGCGCAGCAACGGCCTCGTCTACTGCCACAACAGGATGAAGGGCCAGGCCATCGCCGCCCACGTCAAGCTGACCAAGGGCGAGCGCTCGCGTCTCGCCGAGTTAGCTGCGGACCTGCTTTAGGGAAAGAAGGCTCGGTTCGCCCCTGCGCAGGCACGCGTACTCCATCGCGAGCGCGAAGCATCCTGTGAAGAGCAGGTCGCTCACGAAGGTGTTCCGAAAGAAGAAGAGGGTGGGGTAGAACTCGGGATGGCCGACCGTCACCGCCTGCCACCATCCCGCGGCGTTGTGGGCGTAGCCGACGTCTCCCATCCACGAGACCGTGTTCGTCACGAGGTAGAAGGCGACGGACCCGCAGAGCGCGCCGCCGAACAGGTTGAGCCAGCTGCGTCGGCGGGAGACGAGGGCGCCGAGTCCGAGCGCGCCCGCAAAGCAGAGGGCCCTCAGGGCCGCCGCGGCGCCGGTCCACTCGTAGTGGTAGACGACCGCGTAATGGTGGTCGATGTACACGTCCGAGAGGACGAGGGCCGCGAAGGGCGCGAGCCACATCCAGCCCCGGCGGTAATAGGCGCCCGCGCAGAAGGCCAGCGCCATCACGGGCGAGAAGTTGCTCAGCGGGGGCACGTAGAGCGTGAACACCCGCCATCCGGCGGCGAGCAGGAGGACGACGATTGCGAGTGGCATACGCACGGATGCTGGCGCGGACGCAGGGGGAATTCAAGCCCTCGAGGAACCCGCTGCGCGGGCCGGCGCTACCCGCTCGCCGGCTGCGGCCACGCCCAGTCGCCTTCCGTGGAAGTCCAGGGATAGCCGGACACCCTTGTCGGCCCAGGCAGCGCTCCGTGATCGTCGATGCCGTTCAGGCCGACCGAGTAGAGCCTGAATCCGCCCCCTTCCGTGCGCCCGTAGCGCAGGGGTTTGCCGTCGATGACATCATGGGGCACCGACGGCAGAAAACGCGGAACGAGCTCGCCGAGGGTCCGGGGGTACTCTCCGTGCACACTCTTGTACCGCCCGACCGCGCATGCCGTCTCGGCGAGGGCAAAGCACGTCTGGGCGCTTGCGACATTGGCGATGATCTTGTCCGGCCATGGGCTGTGCCGGACCAGATAGGTGAACGGCGAAAACGTGCCGCCCTGCGCGCGCACAAACGCCCTCGCCTCCTCATACTTGGCGAGGTCGACCCGTTCCAGACGGGGATCGAAGGAGGATTGGTCGGACCCGATGTCGAAAAGCTTGAACAGACGCACCATGTTCAGCTTCCACCATCCCCTCGGCATCCAGCGCGGGCGCATGAAGTCGGAATCCTGCACCACCGCCGCGCGGAACGCGGCCCGGGCCGCGGGCAACTCGCGCAGTGGATGGAGCCTCGAGAGAAGATCCTGCATCGTCTCAAGCTGGGCCTCGGTCCAGACGCCCTTCGAATAGCCCTCCCAGAAAGGCTGGGTCGCGCGCACGGCGATCACGTTCGCGAACAACAGGTGCAGCTGTGAGGGGAATGTGGCCGCCCCTTCCGCCAGCCGGAATGATGCGAAAATGTCGCCGAACGCGTCGTCGTATCGCCCGAGCTCGATCTCCGCGCTGGCCCGCCATGAAAGCGCCGTCGGCAGCACGCGGAGGACCCCGAACGAGTTCGGGACGAAGCGCCCGTCCGTCAGGAACTCGATCTGCGACCGTGGGCGCTGCCGGGCCGCCTCGCGCAGCGAGTCCAGGTCGGGCTTGATCACGTTTATCCTCGCGAGAACGAGCGCGGCGGCGGCCTTCGGGTCCGGGTCCGGCGAGGAGGGCGGCGTCCTCTCCAGGATGCGGTAGGCGGCCGCGAAATCGGTCGGCCGACCGCGTTGCCATTGACCGAAGGTCTTCCAGATATCCCATGGCAGCAGCCTGTTGCCCTCGTATGCGCCCCAGTTCTTGCCAGTGGTGTCGTTTGGGTCGAAGAACCGGGCGATGAAGGGATCCCGGAACAGGTTCTGCGAGTCCGGAACGGGGGCGGGCCTGTAGAAGGCGTAGTCCAGGGGCATTCCCTCGGCGGCGCAATCCGCCGCGAACCTGCGCAGCGCCCGCTCGCCGCGCCAGTCCTCCTCGACATAGGCCGCCGCGGCGATCGTGGCCGCGACGCCGAGCGCGAGCGCGGCGCGCCTAAGAGTGGCGGTCCAAGGGGGAAAATATTTCATCGGGGGAAGCCGCGAGGGCGCTTGGGATTTGCCGGCGGCCGGCCCAATTCGGCGGCGGCGTGATGCCAGGCGGGGTCGCGAGGTGGGCGGCGGCAAGGGCGAGCCATACGAGCGCGAGCGCGGCCCACGCCGCCAGATTCGGCCGGAAGGCCTCGACGACCGCCTCGAGAAGGGTCGCCCGCTCGGGCGCAAGGACGGCGCGCCGGATGGAATCGAGCCGGGGAGATGCGTCGCTGTCTCGCGCGAGCAGCCAGTCGCCGGGGGTCCGTCTCATGGATTCTCCCTTTCGATCAGGCCACGGAGCACCCGCTTCGCGTGGTGGAGGCGGGACTTGACCGTGCCGACCGGAACCTTGGCGATCCCGGCGATCTCCTCGAGCGAGAATCCGCCAAGGACGTGCAGCAGCAGCGCGGAGCGCTGCGGCACGGGCAACCGGTCGACGAGGGCGTAGAGGGCCTGCGCCCGCTCCGCCGACAGGACCGCGTCGCGCGGATCGGGCTCGCCGCTCTCCGGCTCCGGCGCATCCCTGTCGCCCTCCGCCAGCGCGGCCTCCCGCCTCGTCCGGCGGAAATGAAGGAGACAGCGCTGATGGGCGATGGCGAAGAGCCACGGCCCGAACCTCGCGTCGTCGCGCAGGCTTGCGAGATGGGAGACCGCCCGGATGAACGACTCCTGCACGATGTCGAACGCCGCCTGCCGGTCCCCGGTGAGGCCGTTCGCGTATGCAAAGAGGCGCAGCTGGTAGCTCTGGAGCAGCTGGTCCCATGCAGATAGGTCGTTGTCGCGGGCCGCTTGGACAAGGTTATGAGGCGTTTCCGACACTGGTTGCCTTCAGGAGGGTTGAATGCGCCGGCCCGGGAAAGGTTCATTGCGGCGGTCCGGCCCGGCGGCCGGCGGCGCCTACGTCGGCCGGGACTCCGCCTGCCGCGCAAGCACCCAGAGGAGGTCCGAGAGCCGGTTGGCCCACTTGAGCAGCAGGGGCCGCAGGCGCCTGCCGTGCGCCCGGAGGGCGGCCAGGCGGCGCTCGGCCCTCCTGGCGGCGACGCGGGCGCGGTCGAGCGCGACGGCCGTCGCGTTGGCGCCCGGCGTGGCCCAGCCGTCGGCCTTGAGGCCCTTCGCCTCGAGCGCGGCCAGGCGGTCGTCGAGCCTGCGCAGGTCGCCGTCGCCAAGGCGGGCGAAGCGCGACCGCGCGTGGCGCCCCGCGTCCGCCTCGGCGCAGGCGACCTCCCCCATGAGGGCGACAAGCATGCACTGGACTCCACGCAGGAGCTCGCGGCCGGCGCGGTCCCGTACCAGCAGCCGGGCCGCCCCGACCTCGACGTTTAGCTCGTCGAGGGCCCCGAGCGCCTCGATCTGCGGATGGTCCTTCGGGACCCGCCGGCCGTGGAGGAGCCCCGTCGTCCCCCTGTCGCCCTTGCGGGTCGCGATGCTCACGGCGCCGCCGCAGCCCTGGCGGCCCTGGTGCGGCGCGCGAGCGCCTTGACCGCCTCGTCGACCGACGCTCGGACCAGGTTGTCCATCCGGTCGATGAAGAGGATGCCGTTGACATGGTCGGCCTCGTGGAGGAGGCAGCGCGCGAACAGCCCCGTGCACTCGAGGGTGTGCTCGATGCCATGCTGGTCCCGAAACACGGCCGTCACGGCCTCGGCGCGCACGACCTCGCCCCGGATCTCGGGAAACGACAGGCAGCCTTCCTCGAACGAGGCCATGGGCGTCCTGCGGGCGAGGGTCACCTTGGGGTTCGCGAACACCATCGGCATGACCAGCTCGAGCGGCGGCTTCGCCCCGTCCAGCTTCCAGTCGAACCCGGGCTCGGCGCTGCGCATGTCGACCACGAACAGCTGGAGGGCGCGCCCGACCTGCTGCGCGGCCAGCCCGATCCCGTGCGCCGCGTGCATGGCCCCGAGCATCTCCTCGGCAAACGACGCGAGTGCGGCGTCAAACGCGGTGATTTTCTCGCCTTTCCGGCGCAAAACTGGATCGTTGTAGTGAACAATTTCCAGAGACATCGGTCGGTGAGACTTACCAGCGTGATCGCGCCCGTTGGGGCCCGCAAATCAATACTTTGGAGCAGCGCATGAGTTCATCCCAAGAGGCCCTCAAGACCCCGCAAGCCGCCCCGGCGCTCGTGTTCGCCGGGGCCGTGATCGCGGTGGTCGCGTGGCTCCTGCCGGTGAGCCTGAAGTCGGTCAGCAAGGGTCTCCTTCGCTCGGCCGGCGCGGGGACCGCGTCGGTGGCGGCCTTCGGCCGCGACCTCGTGGATTCCGAGAAGATCGGCCCCGCCATGTTCATGCTCGACGTCTCGAAGGCCGTCGGGGATCCGCAGGCGCCGGCCCTCGGGCGGGCGCTCGACGCGCTGTCGTCGCGCCAGCCGGCGCTCGTGGCGTGGGGCGGATGGGACCCCTCGCTTGATCCGCTCTTCAACCTTCGGCGGCTCACGCCCTTCAGCTCGAGCACGCCGGTCCTGACGTTCCTCATCCCGGAGAACGCGCGGAACGCCGTGCGCGCGTACCTGTCGAATTCCGGGTCCCTGGGCGTGCAGGCGATCCTGAGGACCCGGGAGGTCTCGGCGACGGGAAGGTTCGTTCCGGCCGGCCGCCCGGGCGGGCAGCCGCTCGACGCGCTCATCCTGCTCGCGGGCCTCCTCTACCAGGGCGAGCACCTCTCGCCGACCCTCCAGCGCGAGGTGCGCGTGCTCGCCGAGACCGCGGCCGCGCACAACGAGCTCGGGGAGCTCGAGGGGTTCTACATGGACCTCCTGTCGCTCGGGCGCCGCCTCGACTGGACGCAGCTGGGCGAGCTCCTCAAGCGCACCGAGAACGTCCGGACGGTCGGGGAGTACGCCCATCTCAGCCGGGTCGCGCCCGACCAGCTGCCGTTCATCTATGCGGCCGCGCTCCTCTCGGACTCGGCCGACCGGGTGGCATACTACCTCATCCGGTACGGCAAGGCCGGATCGGAGGACCTGCGCCTGGCCCTCGCGGACGGCCAGGGCGCCGTCGATCTGCTGCTCCAGCGCGCGGTGCCCGTCAACCGGTCGCCCGGTCCGGCGATGGGTGCGGCCTCGGCGCTGGTGCTCGTGCACCCGCGGCTCATGCTGGCGCTCAAGTACGCCGGCTACATCCTGGGCCTCTTCCTGCTCCTGCGCGGCCTCGACGTCTGGATCGTCTCGCCCGCCGGGGGGCCCTCCGCCGGGCCGCAGCAGCACGTGCGCGCGGGCGTCCTCGCCGTCGTGATGTCGGCGCTCTTCGTGGTCGCGACGGAACCGTTCCTGCTCAAGGCCGCCCCGGCGTCGGAATACCGCGTGCGGCTGGTGATCCCCATGCTCGCGAACACGGCCACCCAAACACCTTCAGCGACAAACTCAAACCCGGTCATTATGGAAACCTCAACGCTCGTTTCAATCGGCGTATTCGCCGCGCTCCAGGTCGTCATGTACATGGCCTGCCTCCGCAAGATACAGGAGATAGAGAGGCAGGACGCCTCGCCGCTCCTCAAGCTGCGCCTCATGGAGAATGAGGAGAACCTCTTCGACAGCGGGCTGTACGTCGGCATGATGGGCACGGCGGCGGCCCTCGTCCTGCAGGTCGTCGGCGTTATCGAGCCGAATCTCCTCGCGGCCTACTCGTCCAACCTGTTCGGCATCATCTGCGTCGCCCTCGTCAAGATCCGGCACGTGCGCGGCTACAAGCGCCAGCTGATACTCGAGGGGCAGAGGGCATCCGCCGCGACGGCTGCGTCATGAACAAGACGCTGCTGCTCTTCATCGTCGACTTCCTGTTCCTGAACCTCATCGCGCTCACGCGGTGGGAGAGGGCGGAGCCCGCCCGCACCCACCAGCCCCCGGTAAACGAGATCTCCGCCAACACCGTCTCGAGGGACCAGGACCTGGTCGAGGCGATGCGCCAGTCGCTGGCCGACGAGCAGCTCGCCCGCCAGGCGCTGGAGCAGAAGCTCTCCTCCGCCGACACGACGCTCTCGGCGCGGGAGCGCAGCCTCGGGCAGCTCCAGGCCGAGGGCCTGAAGCTCACGGCCCAGCTGGTCGACACCCAGAAGGCCCAGGCCGACCTCAACCTCAGGTACCAGTCCGAGCTGCAGGACGCCTCGCTGACGCGCAGCCAGCTGGCGCAGCTCCAGCGCGAGCTCGAGGACAAGAAGGCCGAGGCGGAGCGCCAGCGCCAGGCGCTCGCCACGCTCGAGAGGCAGCAGACCGACGCGCAGAAGCAGATCGAGAGCCTCACGGTCGCAGTGGCGGTCGGCAAGCGCGATAACCAGCAGCTGGCCTCGCAGGCCGAGGACCTGCAGAAGCAGGTGGAGGGCGAGAGGACGGAGCGCATCAAGGTGGAGCAGTCCACCCAGCAGCTCGCCCAGGGCGTGGGGGCGCTCGCGCAGAACTCCGGCGAGCTCACCAAGGAGATCCGCGACAGCCGCCCCATCAGCGCCAACGTCCTGTTCAACGATTTCCTGGCGAACCGCGTGCGGACCGTCTTCACGGCGACGCGCAAGGGCCTCTTCGGAAGCACGACAAAGGACGGCGAGTCGAGGACCGTCTTCACCACGGACGGCAAGCAGGTGTACGCCCTGGTCGACGTCGAGGACACCCCGTTCTCGTTCCGGGAGGTCGGCGTCGACTGGAAGAAGATCTCGGTGCGCTTCGAGCGCCCGCCCGACTACCGCTCCGACGGGCCGCAGATCGGGTTCCTCGAGGCGGATCCGCGCGTCGTGGCCGTGCCGGTCGACGCGCAGCAGGTCTCCGCTCTCGGCGTGAAGGTCTACCCGCTCGCGGCGGACCCGTTCAAGTTCTCCGAGGCGCTTCTCGTGAACGACGGCGGCAAGGGCTACGGCGAGCTCGGGTTCAAGCTCGACGCCTCGCACCGGGGCTATGTGCGCGTGGACAACCGGTTGTTCAAGCGGCTCTTCGGCGATTTCGCGCCCTTGCGGGGCGACCTCGTCTTCAGCAAGAGCGGCGAGCTGCTCGGGATGATGGTCAACAGCGACTACTGCGTGCTGCTGCGCGACTTCACGCCGATGACCACGATCCCCGCCGGCGACGAGCAGCCGTCCCCGCACACGAGCGCCCTGCTCGATTCACTCTCGTCCCGGGTCCTGCAGATGCCGATCGAGCTGCAGTAGGGGCGGGGCGCTGGCAGGCATCCTACACGCGAGAACCGATGCCCCCGAACGTCCTGTGGATCGTGACCACGCAGTGGCGCGCGCAGGCCTGCGGGTACGCCGGGGACCCAAACGCGCGGACGCCGTGCCTCGACGCGCTTGCCGCGCAGGGTGTCAGCTTCACGCAGGCCGTGACACCCCATCCCTTCGGCCCCTTCGCCCGGGCGGCGATGCTCACCGGCGTCGCGTCGCCGATGAACGGGATCCGCGACTACTTCGACCCGCTGCCGCCCGGGACGCGCACGATCGCCCATGCGATGCGCGAGCGCTCGTACTCGACGCTCTTCTTCGGCAAGTGGCACCTCTACAGGAGGGACAGCCGGGCGCCGCTCGCGGGGGAGGACCACGCGAGGATAGTCGTCCCGCCGCAGTACCGTGGCGGGTTCGGCTTCTGGGAGGGGTTCGAGAGCGGCTTCCTGCTCAACGATCCGTGGCTGCACGGCTCCCGGCTGGCGATGCCCGTCCGCTTCGACGGATACCAGAGCGATGTCGTGTGCGATCGGGCGTGCGAGGCCCTGCGCGGCCACGAGCGGCCCTGGTTCGCCGTCGTCAGCCTGGAGGCGCCCCATCCCCCCTACAGTGCGCCCGCCTCCGGTATCCGCCCGCCCGACCCCGCGGCGCTCGTGCTCCGCGGCAATCTCCCCGCGGCCGGCTGGGCCGTCGAGCGGGCCCGCATGGAGCTGTCGGGGTACTACGCTCACATCGAGGCGACGGACCGGGCGATTGGGTCGCTGCTCTCCCGGCTGCCGGGGGACACGAGGGTCGTGGTGACCTCGGTCCACGGCGACATGCACGGGTCGCACGGGCTCTTCCGGAAGGGCTGGCCCCACGAGGAGAGCATCCGGGTCCCCCTGCTCGTGCGCGTCCCCGGCCACGCCGGCCGGGACGACCGCCCGATCTCGCTTCTCGAGCTGCCGGGCATGACCGAGGCCCTGGCCGACGGGGCCGGGCCCCGGCCCGCTGAGGGGGCAAGGCCAGATGGTTCCGCGATTTCGATGCCCTCCGTCGTCAGGCTTCCGGACCAGTGCGACCGGACGTGGACGGCCGTCCGGACGGGAGCCCGCAAGCTGGTCCTTGACGGCTCCGGAGCGCCCTGGCTCTTCTTCGACCTGGAAGAGGACCACCTCGAGACGTGCAACCTCGCGGGCGACCCGGCCCGCGCCGGCGAGATGGCCGAGCTCGGCCGGATGATCCGGCGGGGCCCCGGGGCGGTCACCCGCTGACCGGGGTGGCGACCTTGCTCTTCGAGAACTGGCGCCTGATCGCGGCCACGATCTCGTGCATCTTCACGGGCTTCGCGATGTAGTCGTCCATCCCGGCGTCGAGGCAGATCTCGCGGTCGCCTTGCATCGCGTTGGCGGTCAGGGCGATGATCTTCGGCTGGCGCTCCGACGGCAGGTCCCTCCTTATCCTCCGGCTCGCCTCGAGCCCGTCCATCTCGGGCATCTGGAGGTCCATGAGGACAAGGTCGTAGTTGCGGGTCTTGAAGGCGTTGACGGCCTCGAGCCCGTTGCCGACGGCGTCCGCGTGGTAGCCCATGCGCTCGAGGAACCGAAGGGCTACCTTCTGGTTGACCGCGTTGTCCTCGGCCACGAGCACGTTGAGCGGGATCTCCTCCGCGATCGGGCGGTCCTCCTGGCTCGCCTGCGCCACCGTCCCGCCCGCGGCCCGGCTCCACAGGTTCGAGAGGGCCTGGAGGAACTGCGCCGTCTTAACCGGCTTCGAAACCGTGGCGTACGACTGCCCGTCCGAAGGGGCCGTGGGTGGGGTCTGGCCGAGGCGGAACAGGACCATCCTCGGGCACTTGATCGCCCAAGTCTGCTCGAACGCCTTCTGGCTGTCGAACTCGGGGAGGTCCAGGATCACCACCGCCGGGGCCTTCGGGAGCTTTGCCACCATGAGCGCCGCGGACTCGGGGTCGTTGGCGAACGCGCAGGTGGCCCCCAGCGTCTCGAACAGCGTGCGCAGCCGCGCGCGGGTGATCGGGTTGTCCTCGATGCAGAGCGCGAGCGCCCCCTTCAGCTCGACCCCGGCGATGGGCGGGGAGGCCGCCTCCTGCGGGCGCTGCGCGGCCTCGGTCATGATGGCGATCGTGAACACCGATCCCTTGCCGAGCACGCTCTCGACGCGGATGTCGCCGTTCATCAGCTGGCAAAGGCGCTGGCATATCGCCAGCCCGAGGCCCGTCCCCCCGTACTTGCGCGTCGTCGACGAGTCCACCTGGCTGAACGCCTTGAAGAGCCGGTCGATCCTCTCCTCGGGGATGCCGATGCCGGTGTCCTGCACCGTGATCTCGAGCCTCATGCGGCCCTGGTGGATCGCCCGGAAGTTCGTGTCCATGGGGATCCTCCTCACGTGGATCGAGATGCTGCCGGCGAGCGTGAACTTGATGGCGTTGTTGACGAGGTTGACGATGATCTGGCGCAGGCGCGTGACGTCGCCCACGATCCAAGGCGGCACGTCGGGCTCGACGTGGTAGCCGATCTCGAGGCGTTTTGCGGCCGCAGTGGGCGCGAAGAGGTCGAGCGCCTCCTCGACGCACAGCGCCAGCTCGAAGGGGGCCTTCTCCAAGTCCATCTTGCCGGACTCGATCTTGGAGAAGTCGAGTATGTCGTTGATGATCGTCAGGAGCGCCTCCCCGGAGGTGCGGATCGTGCTGACGAAGTTCCGCTGCTCGGCCGTGAGCTTGGTCTCCATGAGGATGCTCGTCATCCCGATGACGCCGTTCATGGGGGTGCGGATCTCGTGCGACATCGAGGCGAGGAACTCGCTCTTCGCCCGCGACGCCGCGTCCGCCTCGGCCTTGGCCCGGCGCAGCTGGTTCTCGGTCTCCACCCTCGCGGTGATGTCGTTCTCGATCGCTATGTAGTTCTCCACCTGCCCGGCCTGGTTGCGCACGACCTGGACCTCAAGGTGCAGGTAGTACTTCCTGCCCGACTTCGAATAGTGGACGATCTCGGTGTTCATGCCGACGCCCCGGGCGATCTCGCTGCGGACGAGCTCGGCCTGGGCCATGTCGGTGTCCGGGCCAACCAGGAGCTGCCCGGGGTCCTTGCCGACGACCTCCTCCAGCGTGTACTCCATGACCCTGCAGAAGGCGCTGTTCACCCACTCTATCTTCCCGTCCGCCGACCCGATGATGACGAGGTTGTCGGTCCTCGACGCAACGAGCGAGAGCTTGCGCGCCTCGGCCTGGCTCTCTCGCAGCGCCTGCTCAGACTCGCGCCTTATCGTGATGTCCTGGACCGTGCCGATGATCCGCGTCGGGCGCCCGTTGGGGCCCGCGAGGACGGACTTCATGCGGACGTACACCCAGCGCCAGTCGCCCGCGACCGCGCGGACCCGGTACTCGGGGTCGATGAAGGAGGCGACGCCGTTGAGCTGGGACTCCGTGCGCTTCCTGTAGAGAGGAAGGTCGTCGGGGTGGATGAGCGACTGCCATGCCTCGAGGGTCGACGGCATCCGGCCGTACTCATAGCCGAGCATTCCCCATAGGCCGGGGCTGTAGTACACGTGGCCCTTGGGCACGTTCCACTCGAGGATGCCGATCTGCGTGGAGTCGAGCGCGAGGCGCAGGCGCTCGTCGGAGACCTTGAGGCGCGCCTCGATCCTGCGCCGCTCCTCGTTCTCCGCGACCAGCTTCTTGTTGGAGAGCTCGGACAGGTACTGGCCGGAGCGCGCGCGGCGGGCGAGGTGGAGCGTGAACCCGAGCAGGAGGGTGATCGCGAGGCCGCCCCCGAGCGCCATCTCCGGCAGGAACCGCCTGTCGCGCGAGAGCGCCAGGTACGTCGGGGTGAGCGCCAGCCTGATCCGCTCGTCGAAGATCGGGTAGACCTTCTCGGACTGGAGGGCCTGGTCCACCTTCTCGTCAAGGAGCGTCGAGCGGTAAACCTCGGCGCGGCCTATGCTCACGATGACGGAGTAGTCGGACGCGAGCCCGGGCTGCTGCCGGACGAGGGTCGAGAAGAACCTCGCGTAGAGGTACTCCGTCGCGGCGTAGCTGTTGGGGGTCCCGACCCTGCTTATCGGCGCGTATATGGCGAATCCCGCCGCCTTCTTCCCGCTGACGTCCGCCGAGATCACGACCTGGGGGGCGTTCTTTGTGCGCGCGGCGTAGATCGCGTCGCGCCTCTCGGAAACCGACACGTGGTCGAATCCCATCATCCCCTCGTTGCCCACGGTCGGCCAGATCCAGCGGGTCTTGAGGCTCGGGTCTATGAACTGGATGTTCACGCAGCCGACGTCCTTGGACTCGTCGTAGAGCTGCACCGCGTCGGTAAGCCACGCGGCCAGGTTGTTGTCCGGGTTCTCGGCCCCGTCGCGGGCCAGGCGGTCCAGCCCGTTCATCTGCTGCTCGATGCTCGCCTTGACCGTCGTCGCAAGCTGGTCCGCCGCCGTGAGGGCCTTTGCGCTGAGGAGCGTGTTCTCGTTCTCCTTTAGCCCTATCCAGAAGATGAGCGTGAGGGTGAGGCTGCCGATGACCGCGGGCATGGGCAGCCACGCGGGCGGCCCGCCCTCGTTCTTCATGCTCTCCCGCCAGGCGAGCACAATGAGAGCGGAGCCGGTCGCCAGCAGCGCCGCCGCCGTCACGGCCGCCATCGCCGTGTTCGTCCCCCAGTCGTACACCGCGGGGAGCCTGAACATGTAGCCCAGCAGGGCCGAGAACCCGACCGAGGTCAGGACCGATCCGGAGACGGCCTCGGCGAACAGGCGCTCGCGCGCCCGGCGCTCGGAGAGCCTGAGGAGGAGGGTGGCGCCGGCCAGCGCAATGCAGCACGCCGCCATGACCGAGCCGCGGCCGGGCTGTACCGTGTCGACCAGCAGCGAGTCGTGGGCGAGCAGCTCGTCGATCCTGAAGTCCATCCCGAAGAGCCCCTCGAGTGCGGTCAGCCCCCCGACCAGCGCGGCCAAGGCCGCGGCCCAGGGGGCCCTGCCGATGCCTAGCTCGCGGCCCGCCAGCGCCAGCCCGATCGCGAGGAAGCACAGGCCCTCGTTTGCCTTGATCGGCGCCGCGCGGCCGACCGGCTCAAGCATGGAATCGACGTGGAAGATCCAGCCCACCAGGGCCCATGCGCCTATCACGACGAGGGCCAACGCAAGCGCAAGCGATGCCCGCTCGGTCCATGATCGGCGGGGCAATGTGATTACTGGATCCATTGGTCCCAGACGAAGCTAAGGCTATCGGGCCGCCCGGTGCAACGTGTTTCGGGCTGCGTAGTTTACGCAGTTCCCGGCGGGCATGGACCCCGCCGAGATGCTCATCTGCCTGTCAGGGAGGGGGATTGACGAGCGGGGAGGGCGGGACGGGTTTCTCGGGCGAGGCGGCCTTCACGTCGCCGGCCCTGAACAGGGTCAGCGGGCTGTACACGAAGCTCCACGTCGGCCTGTCGATGCTCCCGGCGAGCTTGACGCGGAAGACGGCGGAGATCGGCGCCGAGAGCGCGTTGAAGACCTGGAGGAACGACTTGCTCTCCTGGAACGGGGATATCCTCGCCGAGAAGTCGAGCAGCCGCCTGTCGATGTAGTAGGTGCCCTTCGCCGAGATCGCGGAATTGGCCCCGATGAAGCTCACGTCGGAGAACACGAGGGACGCGTTCTCGATCGAGTACTCGGCCCTTCCCTGGGTGAAGCGCAGCTCGGTCACCCGCAGGAGGCGCGAGAGCCCCCCGAGCAGCGAGAGCTCCCCGAGCTCCGCCCCGTCGATCTGGGCCGTCCCGTTGCCGACGAAGCTCCCAAGCTCCCCCGGCATGCCCTCGGCGGCCGCGTTCAGGTCGAGCCGGACGTCGGCCTTCTCGCGGGCGAAGGTGTCGAGGGCGCCGGAGCGACCGGTGGTGCGGGAGACGTAGCCGGCCGCCGCCGCGGCGGCCTTCCCGAGGCTGGCGCCGGTGAGCGACGCCTTGAACCGGAGGCGCCTGTTGGCGCCCGTCCCGGCGAACTGCGCGGACCCGGACGCGGTCCCCCCGGCGAAGCCCGCGTCGACGTCCCCGATGTCGACGCCGTCGTCGCTGACTTCGACCTTGAAAAGTGCCTTGCTGAACTCGACCCCGTGGACCCGCAGCCCCGCGTCCGAGCGGACCTGCGCGTGGAGGGTCCTGTGCGGGCCGCCGGGCGCGGCGGGCCCGTCGAAGTGCCCGCGCAGGGAGATGGACGGCGGCCGCTCGAAGGCGAACGCCGCCACGGCCTCCGCGCCGCCGGCCGGAAGCAGCCCGCCGACGGCGACGGGGTCGAGGGTGGAGGTCAAGTCGAGGTCGAGCCCGCTCCAGGCCCCGCTCACGGGCTGCGTCGTCAGCCGGAACGCGCCCTGCGCGCCGCCGGATCCCCGCGCGGCCTCGAACTCCAGGCCCTCGCAGGCCGACTGGTCGACGAAGAGCCTGGTGCGCACGCGGTCGAAAGGGACGCCCCTCAGGACGGGGTCCGCCGCGTCCGCGTACCCGAATACGGAGAAGAGCCGGCCGCGCTGGTAGCGCCCCTGCACGTCGACGTTCGCGTCGGGCGGCCTCGATGGGAACCCGAAGCTGGAGAACAGCTTCTGCCACCACGCGCCCAGGAACCAGGGCGAGATGTCGAGCGGGCGCAGCCTGCCCTCGAGCAGGTAACGGAACTCGCGGGTCGCGAAGTTCTGCTCGTAGGAGCCGCGCGCCAGGTTCTCGCCGCTGCGCACGAAGGCGTCGCGCGCGGCGAAGCGCGTCCCGTCATAGGTCACAAGCCCGCGCGCCTCGTCTATCTTCACGCCGTAGGCGACGAGATCCCTGCCGTCGACCCGCGCCCTCGCATCCGCGAACCTCCAGCCCGGCCCGAGTCGGACCCTGCCCGCGAGGGCCACCGGTCGGGAGACATCGATGAAGCGGCGCACCGGGAAGCGGATCCGGGCCGAGATCGGGCCCAGGAGGTCCGGCGCCGCCGAGCCCTCGAAGGCGATGTCGGCCGACTTCGCCGCCGGGTCGATTTCGGCGCGCGCCCAGACCGGGGAGTTGACCACCCAGGCGCCGGCCTCCGCCGTGAACCGGCCGCCGGCCCCGCGCGACAGCCTCGCGAAGGGCGCGAGCGCAACGGCGCCCTCCGCGGACACCGATCCGGCCGAGGCGTTGAGCTCCTTCGGGTCGAACTGGAGCGAGTCCACGTTGAGGATGCCGCGGATCTGGATCCGCACCCCGATCGCCGCCACGCCCGCGCCGGCGCGCAGGCTCTCGGCCGACGCGGCGGCCGTCGCCATCGTCGGGTCGCTGCCGAGCAGGGGGAAGCGGGCCGAGGCCCGGATCGCCTCCGCCTCGACGGCGACCGGGCCGGGCGTCCTCAGGGCCTGCGCGCGCAGCTCCGCGCTCACGATCGCCCCGCGCGTCTCGGACGGCGCGAGCACGGCCGTCACCTCGGCGCGCTCGAGCGCGGACATCCGCTCCTCGGCGCGCGAGAACTCCCGGCTGAGGGCGACGTAGTTCCTGGACACGAACTCGGTCAGGGGAAGGGAGGTGGCGGCGGCGCCGCGCCGGGCGACGGTGCCCGCATTGATCGTCCCGTGCGCGGAGAGGCAGACGCCCCCCAGCCGGCAGTTCAGGTAGTCGACCGAGAACTCGTCGCCCCTCGAGGTGATCGAGAAGCCGGCGTCGAGGTCCTGCACGAGGCGCTCGGCGCCGCCCGACGTGGAGAGCATCGCCGGGATGAACAGGTCGGCGCCCGTCGCCCGGATCTCGCTCGGCTCGAACCGCCCCTCCAAGAGGGACAGGGGATCCAGCCTTATGTAGATCGCGCGCGCCGTCACCACCGGCTCGCTGAAGGACGCCAGCTTGAAGCGCGCCCGCTCGAGAAGCACGCGCCCCGAGGGGTCGAAGATCGCCCTGCCGAACGTCACGGAGACGCCGGACTCGGCGAGGTGGCTCTCGATGGCGTGCAGGAGGAAGCGCGGGATCTCGAGCTCCCTCACGGAGGCGATGTAGCCCTGGAACGCCAGGAGCAGGACCAGGGCGAGCCATGAGGTCCAGATCGCCGTCGCGACCAGCCCGGAGGCGCAGTGGCGGGCGCCCGCTAAGCAGGACCTCTTGATACCCTCGAGCATCCTGTCAGGGCTGCGTCAGCGTCCAGAGCGCGTCGAGCAGCGGCTGCTCGATCGTGAACACGGCCCCTATGTCCTTCGAGCCCGCAAGCTGCTCGGATGCGCCGGTCCTCTCGGCGAACCAGAGGGTGATCGTGTTGACCTGCCCGGGCCCGGGGCCGCCGGGAAGCGAGATGGCCGCGTCGAGCCGGTACCTCCACGGGCGCACCTCGCCGGCCGCGAACACCTTCTCCGGGAACCCGTCCTGGACGAAGGAGGCGGCGCGCAGCAGGCGCAGCTGCGAGAGCACCGCCGCGAGCGCCGCCCTCCTCGGGGCCGGTTCCGCGGCGAGCGCCCCGTCCCAGCTCTCGCCCTCGGCGAGCCTGCGCGCGTAGACGACCGAGGCGTCGGCGGTGTTGGCCAGGGTGAGCGAGGTAATGCGGGCCGAAGCGGGAATGGCGCTGAGCAGCCGCTCGCGCCAGGCCAGCGGCGTCGCGCCCGTCTCGCGCAGGATGTCGGGCTCGACGGCGTAGACCGAGGACGAGCCCGCGATCCGCGCGTAGGCGACGTTCTCGCGGTTCGTGGGGACGCCGATCTGCAGCGTCATCTGGGTGATCGCCGTCCCGGCGAGCGTGATGGTGACCTCGCGCTCGGGCCGGTTGAAGCCCCAGTCCTCGAGGTCGGCGTTGGTCGGGGCGTCGCTCTGGAACTTGAGCGCGGTCAGGGCCCCGAGCTGCTCGAGCAGCCGCTGGACAGCGCCGGCGTCGGCCGGCAGCGTCTGGGGCCCCGGGGCGCCGCCGCCGCGCCTTATGATCTGCCATCCCGCGATCTGGCCGCCGGCCGCGGACTCGAGGCGCTGGAGGTCGAGCTCCGGAAGGCCCGGGGCCGAGAGCGCGATCGAAGTGACGGCGTTCGCGTCGAAGTCGAGCACGTGGCGGTCGCGCAGCTCCTCCGATGCGTTGCGCAGCGTGTCCATGAGCGCCTTCGGGATCGTCACCGTGAAGACGGCGTGGCGGTCCTCCAGCTGGGCGTAGTAGTTCTGGTCGCCGTCCGAGTTCCCCCCCACGAAGAGCGTCTCGTGGCGGTTGTTGCCCTCGAGCGTCACGCGCAGGAGGGGCGACGCCGACGGCGGGGCGCCCTGGGGCGCCTGAAGGATGAACGACCTGACGCGGAGGGAGTCGAGCCCGTTGATCGCCAGCTCCGTCGCGTTCTTGCCGGCGCGGGCGATCACCGGGGTCTCGAACGACCAGCGGCTTCCCTCCCGGTGGAGCCGGACCCTGACGCCGGAGGGGGCCGCCGTCTGCAGGCTGAGGGAGCGGGCCTCGAACACCGGGATCGAGAGCACGACGTCGGAGCGCAGCTGGTCGAGCGGGATCAAGAGGTTGTCGGCGAGCGAGCGGCCGACCACGTGGACGCGCTCGCCGTCGGGCGAGAGCAGGTAGAGGCGGTTGCCCACCTTCGTCGTGTCCCCGATCCGCAGGACCGTCGTCCTGGGGGCCGGCGTCCCGGGCCCGCCGGCCTCCCCGGAGGTGAAGGTCACGGTCAGCTTGGGCTGGTCGAGCCCGTAGTCGGCGAGCCGCTGGCCGTTCTTCTCCAGGTCCCGCGTGCTGAAGCTCGTCTCGTGCTCCAGGAACTGGAGCTCGTTGATGATGCTGGTGACCGCGTTCGGGTTCGCGGGCCAGTCGACGGGTTTCGTCAGGTACCATGTGTCGCCCCTGCGCTCCAGGCCGTAGCCGGCGCCCGGCCCGGCGACCTCCAGGCTCCGGATGTCCGAGGCCTCGGGGCCGAGGACCCTGCGCCGCGCCTCGAGGGACGCCCGCTCGATCCTCCAGTCGCGCTCGAAGTAGAAGATGAAGAAGAACAGCGCGACGTTCAGGAAAAGCAGGATGAGGGTTACTTTGGAGCGCATTTCGGTGGGACGTGCGTGCGGTGGGGCGTTTCGTTGCTCAGCTTCTCCGGGACCAGTATACGGCGATTCCGAGCAGGGCGGCAATGCCGGGCAGCGCCAGCATGAGGGTGTAGCGCAGGCGGGCGAGGTCGCCCGCGCTCAGCGACAGCTGGAAGCGGTCGATGGGCCGCGACGGGACGTTGAGGGCGGTGTCGCGGCCGACCGTCCAGTTGACCGCGCCTAGGAAGAACGCCTCCGAGCCGGTGTTGACGATCCTTGCGTTGGAGATCATGTCGCCCGTGCCGACGACCACGATCCGGCCGCCGGGCACGCTGAAGGGCAGGCTGCCCCGGACGGCGACCTTCTCGGAGGCCACGGCGATCCCCAGCCTGTTGGGGGGCTCCATCTGGGGAAGGCCCTTGATGTCAACCCCGGGGGTGAACTGCTGGATCCCGCGCTGGCGGAAGTCGATCTCGCCCCAGGCCGTGGCCGACGTGGCCGCGAGCGTCACGACGGTAAGCCCGGCCTCGGCGGGGTGGCCGGGAAGCGGCCTGACGCTGCGCGCGTTGCCGATGCGCAGCGGCTCCTTGTAGTCGAGCAGCGGCTGCGTGATCGGGTGCTGCGCGAAGGCGAGTATGATGAGGTCGCCGTCCTCGGTCATGTTGTCGGAACCCAGGTCGATCACCAGGTCGTCGTCCACGAGGACGCCCCAGTCGTCGATGAGCAGGTCCCTCAGGCCGGGCTGCGTTCCCGCCTGGATGAACAGGATGAGCCTTCCGGCCTGGGTGCCCAGGTAGTTGCGCAGCATCTCCTGCTCAAAGGGGGTGTACGGATCCTGCGGCGCGACGCTGACGAGCAGCGCGGTGTCGGGCGGTATCTTGCGCGCCGTGGACAGGTCGAGCATGTCGACGTCGTAGTTGCGCAGGCGCAGCTGGTCGCGCACGAGCGACAGGCCGCGCGCCGGGTCGACGTCGTCGGGCCGCAGCTCCCCGTGGCCCACGAGGAAGTAGATCTTCTTCCGGTCGGGGTTGGACACGTCGAGGATCGCGTCCGTCACGGCCTGCTCGCCGATGAAGGCCTTGCGGACCCTGTTCTCCGCCCGGTAGAGGTCGGAGACGGTGAGGATGCGCCGCTTGTCCCCGCACTGGAACAGCACCATCCCGGGCTGCTCGATCCCGTACTTCTCGGTCCTGCGCCTGTCCTGGTAGATGTCGACCTTCTCCACCGTCACCTGCCCCGTGGGGTTGGCCTCGGTCGCATAGACGTACTCGCGCAGCAGCCCCTCCACCTCGGGGTCGTCCGTCTGGCCGTCCCAGGTGACGACGATGTGGATCGGCCGCGAGAGGTCCCTCAGATAGGCGAGCGTCTCCGCCGAGAGCGAATACCGGCGGTAGCGCGTGAGGTCGAACCGCCATGCGTGGCTCCTCGCGAGGTAGTTGAGTCCCCCCACTAGGGTCATGAAGAGCGCGGCCTGCAGGACCAGGTTGAGCGTTCGGATCCATCGGGCGGCTCTGGAGCTGTCGATCACGGCGGTGGGTCCGGCCTAGCTGTGGAGCAGCTTCGCCTCGACGCTCAGTATGCTGAAGATCAGGGCGAGGACGGTGCCGCTCAGGTAGAACAGGAGCTCGCGGGTGTCGACGACCCCGCGCGTGAAGTCCATGAAATGCTGCGAGACCTGGGCATAGGAGACCGCGGCCTTGAGCGGTGCGAGCGACTCGCGGTCGAGCCACGTGACGCTTCCGAGGTAGCGCCCGCCGAAGATGACCATGATGAGGATCGTCGTGCACAGGAGGCCCGCCACGGCCTGGTTGCGCGACAGGGCGCTCGTGAACACGCCGATCGAGACGAAGAGGAGGCCCGAGACGGCGATGAAGAGGTAGCCGCCGAGGATGGGCCCCGGGTCGATCAGGCGCGGGTCCCCGGCGAACCGCTTCAGGATGAAGAACAGCCCCGACGTGGACGCCCAGAAGGCCAGGTAGAGGAGGTAGGCCGCGCCGTACTTGCCGAGCACGACCTCGGTCGTCGTGACGGGCGTCGTGAGGAGGGTCTCGATCGTTCCGAGGCGCCGCTCCTCCGCGAGGCACTTCATCGTGAGGAGCGGCACCATGAATATCACGGGCAGGAAGTACACGGAGAAGAACACGGACGCCGGCGACGCGTCCTGGGGCGCCGTGCTGTACTTCTCGAGGATGTTGGTGAAGATGAAGCCCATGACCGCGAGGAAGGAGACGGCCGCCACGTAGGTGCTCGGGCTGACGAGCAGCATGCGGACCTCGTGGGCCAGGATCGTGAAGAAGTGCCTCATGGCGCCGCCTCCGGGCCTTGGCCCTCCGCCACCGCGTCCCAGCTCCTGCGCGTCGCCGCCAGGAACACGTCCTCCAGGGTCGGGCGCGCCCGGCTGAGCGCGCGCACCCTCAGCCCCTCCAAGAGGCACGCCCGCAGGATCGCCTCGCCCGCGTCCTCGTCCCCGATGGTCTTCAGCTTGATCTTGCGGAAGCCCTGGTCGTCCTCGGGGCCCTCGGAGGCGACGGACAGGCCGGGCACGATCGAGCCGAGGACGAACTGCAGGGAGCCCAGCGGCCCGGCCGCCTCGATCTCGTAGGCCGACTGGCCCAGGACCTCGCGCCTGAGCTCGGCCGGCGTCCCCTGGGCAACGATCCTGCCCTGGTTGATGATGAGCACCCGGTCGCACGTCATCTCGATCTCGGGGAGAATGTGGCTCGAGATGAGGACCGTCATCCTGCCGCGCAGGCTCGCTATCAGGTCGCGCACGATCAGGATCTGGTGCGGGTCGAGGCCTATCGTCGGCTCGTCCATGATGATGACGGGCGGCTCCGCGAGCACGGACTCGGCGATGCCCACGCGCTGGCGGAAACCCTTCGAGAGCTTGCCGATGATCTTGTGGCGGACGCGCTTCAGGTCGCACAGCTCGAGGACCTCGTCTATCCTCGCCCCGAGCTTGCGCCGCGGGACCTCCTTGAGCCTCCCCCGGAAGTACAGGTACTCGCTGACGCGCATGTCCTCCGGGAGGGGGTTGTTCTCCGGCATGTAGCCCACCCGCCGCTTGACCGAGTCGGGCTCCTCGGCGACCCGGAAGCCGCAGATCGAGACGTCCCCGGACGTCGCGGGGAGGTAGCCCGTGAGGATCCGCATCGTGGTGGACTTGCCGGCCCCGTTGGGCCCGAGGAACCCGATGATCTCGCCCCGGGGGACCTTGAAGCTGATGTCGTTGACCGCGGTCACGCCCGCGAATACCTTGACCAGGCGGGACACCTCGATGGCCGGCTGCGCAGGGGGTTCGGACATGGGGGCGCTCCCGGGAAACGCGGCCCTAGCCGCCCTTCTCGACCGTCACCTCGCCGGCGCGGAATCGTCGCGTCTGGCCGTGCTCGCTGCGCAGGAGAAGCGAGCCCACGTCGTCCACGCCGAGCACCCTCCCGCGCCGCCTGCGGCCGCCGACGGCAAGGGTGACCTCGCGCCCCCGCAGCACGTCGTAGCGGTTCCAGAGCGACACGAACGGGTCGACGTGCTCGCCGTCGGCGAAGCGCTCGTAGGCGAGGAGGACGCGGCCCACGAGGGCGGCCGTCAGCCGGTTCAGGTCGATGGGAGCGCCCGCGAGCTCCGAGAGCGACACCGCCCGCCTGCCCAGGTCGGACGGCCACCCGTCCGCGGGGCTGTTCACGTTGAGCCCGAGTCCGAACACGAGGTCGCGAATCTGGTCGGCGTCCACGCGCGCCTCGGTGAGCATCCCGCCGGCCTTGCGGCCGTCGAAGACGATGTCGTTCGGCCACTTGATCCCGGGCGCGACCGGGACGAACTTGGAGACGAGCTCGCAGATCGTGACCCCCATCCAGAGCGTGAACGTCTGCATCCTCTCGGGCGCGATCCTCGGGCGGAACGCGAAGCTCGAGTACAGGTTGCCGTTCGCCTCGCTGTGCCAGGCCCGGCCGAACCGGCCGCGCCCCCGGGTCTGCTTGTGCGCGAAGACGGCAAATGGCGCCGCGCGCCCTGCGGCCAGCATGCGGGCGGCCTCGTCGTTCGTGCTGTCGACCTCGTCGAGGATCTCGAAGGTGAAGCCCTTCCGGCGAACCCGCATCTGCGCCTCCACCAGCCCGGCGTGGAGCATCCTCGGCCGCCTGGCCAGGCGGTATCCCCGCGCGGGAAGGGCCTCGAATGCGAAGCCCTCGGCGCGAAGCTTCTCCATGTGGTGCCAGATCGACACGCGGCTGACGCCGAGCTTCGACGCAAGCGCCCCGCCGGAAACCCAGCCCGGCTCGGCCGCCAGAAGTTCCCGCAGGATCAGGGTCTCGGTCACCGACCCCCGCCCCCCGAGAATCCGCCTCCGCCACCGGGGCCGTTCCACGTCTCCTCGATGGGCCGCATGTAGGTTTGCTGGCTCTCCTTAAGGATGTAGTCGCTCTCGGCCTTGTCGCCGCCGAGGGCCATCGCGTGGGCCGTCTCGGTGAGGTCCTCGATGTTCTCCAGGCGCTGGTCGTCCAGGTACATCTCGTACGCGATCTTCGAGTTGAGCCCCAGGAAGTTTCCGACGATGAGGCCGGGATGCGTCTTGAAGGACAGGCTGGCGAGGCCCTTGGTCGTGTAGAGGTCGCGGTTGCGGAAGATCGCGGGCCGGGTCTCGCGCACCACGTACGCGGGCAGGCGCCTGATCTCGTTCTTGGGCTTGTCGATGTCGCGCAGGTCCTGGGGCTCCCCGGTCGCGGCCGGCGTGGGCGTCGGCGGGGCGTACCTGGGCATGCCCGACGCGAGGTCGGCTGCGATCTTGGACGAGACGGCCCGGCCGGAGCCGTCGTCGGCCTGGACCGGCGCCAGCGTCGGCGACTTCGGCGCAAGCACCACGGACGACGCGTCGACCGCGCCGCCGGCGGGCGCCGCCGCCGACACCGATTCAGCCGGTGGCGTGGGGGCGGGGGCCGACTCCTGGGCCACGGCGGGGGCGGCCGCGGCCATGACGGCGAGCAGGATCTTTGAGGCGCGGTTCACGATGGCTCCTAGTGCAGAAACCTAGAGCGGGGATTGGTTCCGCGCAATCCTATCCTTGGACGGGGCCCTCCGGGTTCGGCCCGAGCGGCCTCCGGCGTCACTCCCGGATCTGGCCCGTCCCGGTGACGAGCCACTTGTAGCTGCAGAGCTCGCGCAGGCCCATCGGGCCCCGCGCGTGGAGTCGGTCCGTGCTGATCCCGATCTCCGCGCCGAACCCGAACTCGAATCCGTCGTTGAAGCGCGTGCTCGCGTTCCAGAAGACGGCGGCGCTGTCGACCGCCTTGAGGAACCTCGACGCCGCGCCCTCGTCGGCCGTGACGATCGCGTCGCTGTGCGCGGACCCGTCCCGGTTGATCGTCGCGATGGCCTCGTCCAGGGAGCCCACGACCCGGACCGCGACGACGAGATCGAGGAACTCCGCCGTGTAGTCGGCCTCGGAGGCCCGCAGATGGCCGATCCCCGCGCGCGAGAGGATCTCGGCCGAGGCCCCGTCGCACCGCAGCTGGACGCCCTTCGCGGCGAGGGCGGCGCCGAGGCGCGGCAGGAGGGAGCCCGCGACCTGCGCGTGGACCAGCAGCTGCTCGGCCGCGTTGCACACCCCCGGCCGCTGGGTCTTGGCGTTGACGACGATCGACTCGGCCATCGCGGGATCCGCGCCCTTGTCGACGTACACGAAGCAGACCCCCTCAAAGTGCTTGATCACCGGTATCGTGCTGTTCTCCGCGACAAACCGGATAAGGCCCTCGCCCCCGCGCGGGATCACGCAGTGGATGTAGGAATCGAGCCTGAGCAGGACCTCCAGGGCGGCCCTGTCGGTCGTCGGGATAAGCTGCACGCAGTCGCGCGGGAGCCCCGCGGAGGCGATCGACTCCGATATGAGCGCCGCCATGGCCGTGTTGGTCTCGAAGATCTCCCGGCCTCCCCGGAGGATCGACGCGTTGCCGCTCTTGATGCACAGGGACGCGCAGTCCACAGTCACGTTGGGCCGGGCCTCGTAGATGACGGCGATGACCCCGATCGGCACGCGCACCTTGCGCAGCCTGAGGCCGTTCGGGCGGATCGTCTCCTCCAGGATCTCCCCGACCGGGTCGGGCAGCGACGCCACCTGCCGCACGGAGTCCGCAAGCTGCCCGAGCCTGGCCGGCGTGAGGGTCAGGCGGTCGGTCTCGGCCGCGGTGAGGCCGTTCGCCCGGGCCGCCTCGAGGTCCCTGCCGTTCGCCGCGATCAGGAAGTCGTGGGACAGCGCGATCCGCCCTGCGAGGTCCGCGAGCGCCGTGTTCCTCGCCGCGGCCGGGGCGACGGCGAGCGCGAGCGACGCCGAGCGGGCTCGCTCGGCCATGGCGGTGATAAGCGCTGAGGCGTCCTCGGGCATGGGAGGGCCCGACTTTCGCCCGGGGGAGGGCCGCCCGCAAAGGAATTCTCGGGGGACACTAGTCGAATATCCTGCCGACTCGGAACCGCCAGACCGAGACCGCCATGACGGCGGCCGTGATCAGGGCCAGGCACCCGAGGGTTGGAAGCAGCTCGGCGAACGTCGAATGCGACCACAGCACCTGGCTGAAGCCCTCCATCGACCAGTAGACGAGGGTGAGCCTGCTGAAGTTCTGGATGAACTGCGGCATGAAGCTCACCGGGAACCAGGCCCCGCCGACGGCGCACATGAGCAGGATCACGAACGTCGCGATCCCGCGCGCAGCCTCGGCCGTCGGGGAGAGCGAGGCGATCAGCATGCCGAAGGACGTGCACGCGGCCGCCGCGAACGTGCAGACGACCACGAGGAGGCCGACGTGACCGCCGATCTCGATCCCGTACAGGGCCTCGCCCGCGAGGAAAAGGACCACCAGCTGGATCAGGCCGAGGCAGACCCCGTACAGGAACTTGCTCCAGAGGATGTCGCCCCGCGAGACCGGCCCGGCGAGCATGCGCTGGAAGAGGCCGCCCTGCTTCTCCCAGAAGAGCCCGGTTGCCGACGCGGTGACCGCGAAGAGGAGGAACTGCACCGCCCATCCCCCGACAAGCATCGTCGCCGCGGGCGACTTCACGTCCTTGCCTACCACCTGGACGGACTCGATGTTGACGATCCTCGAGAGCAGGTCCCCGGCGCCCGGGGCCGCCCCGCGCCGGGCAAGCTGCCCGAACCCTAGGTCGCCGCCGGCGATCCTCGCCCGGATGGCCCCCTCGTCGCCCCCGAAGGTGCGGGCGACGGAGGCGGCAACGGACGCGTTGAAGCGGTCGAGGCGCTCGTCCCCGACGTATGCGCGCGCCTGCGCCTGGAGCGACTGGCCCAGGAGTTCGGGGACGCTTCCGAACAGCGTCTTCTGCAGGACCCCCGTCACCATCTGCGCCTCGATGTCGTTCCTCGGGTTCGAGTAGATCTTCAGGTGGGCTCCGACCGTCCGCGTCGAGACCACGTCGGCCGGGATCACGACTGCGAACCTGAAGTCGTCGGCGCGCATGAGGGGCCGCAGGTCCGGCTCCTCGAGCGGGCGCGTGGTCTTGTCGCGGGCCACGAACTTGGTCAGGACCTTGAACGCCTTCTCCGCGCGCAGGGCGTCGACGAGGCTGGCCGCGGCGGGATTGTCGCTCTGGTTGACGACGGCGAGGGGGATTCCCGCCGGGCCCGGATCGGAGGAATTCACGTGGAAGACCAGGCCGAAGACGTAGATGAGCACGAAGGGCACGATGAAGGTGAGCAGGAGCGACACCTTGTCCTGCACCAGGATGGAGAAGTCCTTCTTAACGAGGATGAGGATTGCGTTCATCTTATTCGCGCAGGGTGCGCCCCGTGAGCTGGAGAAAGAGCGCCTCTAGGGTGGGGCGCTGGCTGGTGAAGAGCCGGGGGGCGAGGCCGTGCTCCTCGGTGAGCCTGTAGAAGGAGCTCATGCTGTATCCGGCCCGGGGCCTGAAGCGGTGGACGGAGTCGACCGTGGCGACATCGCCGCTCGCCCCGAGCTCGCGGCTCAGCGCCTGCGTCTGCGTCGAGGACGGGAAGCGGATCTCCTCCTCGAACGGCAGCCGGGCCAGGAGCTCGTCAAGCGTGCCGAGCGCGAGGATCCTTCCGTGGTCGATGATCCCGACCCGCGAGCACAGCCGGGTCGCCTCCTCCATGTAGTGCGTGGAGTAGATCACCGTCAGGCCCGCCCGGTTGAGCCCCTGGAGAAGCTCGAAGATCGCGTTGCGCGACTGCGGATCGATGCCGACAGTCGGCTCGTCGCACAGGAGGAGCCGCGGCTCGTGGAGCAGGGCCGCGGCGAGGTTCAGGCGCCGCTGCATCCCTCCCGAGAAGGTCTTGACGAGGCCCTTTCGCCGGTCGGCGATCCCGACGGCGTCGAGCACGAAGTCGATCCGCTCCCTGAGCCTTGCGCCGCGGAGCCCGTAGAGCTCGCCGAAGATCCTCAGGTTGCGCTCGGCGCTCAGCTCAAAGTACAGGGCGATGCTCTGGGGGACCAGGCCGAGCGCAAGGCGGGCGGACGCGGATCCCGCCGCGACGCCCGCGCCGTCGACCGTCAGAGTCCCGGAGTCGAGGCTCCTTATCCCGGCGACCAGCGACATGAACGTCGATTTCCCGGCCCCGTTTGGGCCTAGGAGGCCGAAGAACTCCCCGGGCGCGATATCGAGCGAGACGCCGTCCAGCGCCTTGATGGGCCCGAAGCGCTTGACGACGGCGTTCGCCGACACGAGTGGGGGCCCGCCGGTCATCTCGGGTGGAGGATCGCCTGAAGCGCTCCGACATGGCCCGCGAACGCCTCGCGGCCGGCCGGCGTGACGGCGACAAAGGTCCTCGGCTTTCGCGCGACGAACGCCTTCTCGACGCCGATGTAGCCCTTCGCCTCGAGCGTCGCCAGGTGCGCCCCCAGGTTGCCGTCGGTGAGGTCCAGGTGGTGCTTCAGGTACGTGAAGTCGACCCGCTCGCAGGCCCCCAGCTGGCAGAGCGCCGACATGATCTGGAGGCGAGCAGGCTGGTGGATGACTGGATCGAGCTCGTCCATGGGCTTTACCGCCAGAAGAGGCGGACATAGAAGCCCGTGCCGAGCAGGGTGGCTCCTCCCAGGAGGGACCAGATCCAGAAGAAGGCCGGGAAGAAGATGAATCCGGCGAGAAGCAGCGCGGTGACCGCGACGCCAAGCCAGAGAAGGTAGTTGTCGAACCAGATGCCCGCGACCACGTACAGCTGCATCCAGACTAGGGTCGAGTAGCCGAAGGCGGCCCTTGCGGTGTGGGGAAGGCCCAGCAGCAGCGGCCAGACCCCGTAGCTGAACGCGAGAATCGTTACGCAGACCCCCAGGAACCGCATGTTGACCCGGCTGCGCACCCGCATCCTCTGGAAGAAGATGACGGCGACGGTCGCAACGACTCCGGCAGCAGCGAGCCAGTTCGACGGCGTCCCGCTCCGGGGGGAGCCCAGCCAGTTGACCAGCGAAATGGCGATCCAGACCGCTCCCCAGATCCACAGGTACAGGTGGCCGCGATGGGCCCGGACGACGCTGCGCATCGCCGTGCGCGACGCCTCGATTTCCTGAAGCGAGCGTGCGGCCTCTTCCTGCGATACATTCATTACAGAGTACTCTATTGCATAGAGTAATCTGTCGAATAGATTTTGTCGTCAATACCTATCTAAATATCCGCTAATTACTTGAGTCACTATGATCCGTCGCCCTGCGATCAAGAACGCGTGTCGTTTCACCCCGCGAGGATCCGCCGCTTCACGTCCGGCCAGGCGGATTCGGGAATGACCGGGCCAAGGTGGCGGACAGTCTCTGAGCCCATGATTGACGCGATAGCGCCGGACTGGGCCAGCGTCCGGCCGCGCAGGTGGCCAAAGAGGAACCCGGCGGCCCACGCGTCTCCGGCGCCGTTCGTGTCGACGGCGTGGGGGACGTGGACCGGGGGGATCCTGTGGACCTCGTCCGCCGCCGCGATCCATGCGCCCTCGCGGCCCAGCTTCACCGCCGCGATCACGTTGTGGGAGGCGAGCGCGCGGGCGAGCTCCCGGTAGTCGGCCCCCCGCCCCGGGAACAGGGCCCGGATCTCGTCCTCGTTCGCGAACACGATGTCGATCCCGCGCCCGAACTGGCCGAGCATCCAGTCCCGCGAGTCGTTCACGACCTCGAACGAGGACAGGTCGAGGCTGATCGTGCAGCCGGCCGCGCGGGCCGCGTTGAGCACGCTCTCGCAGAGCGCGTGGTTGAACACGAGGTAGCCCTCGATGTGCGCGTGGCGCACGCCCTCGAAGTCCGCCGGCGAGATCTCGGCGGGCGACAGTGTCTTCGCCGCGCCGAGGCTCGTCCGCATGGTGCGCTGGGCGTCCGGCGTGACGAGCGCGAGGCAGCGCGCGTTGGCCACGGAGCCGCGCTTGAAGCGGCTCACGTCGACGCCCGCCCTCCGGAACCGCTCCACGTAGGTCCCCGCAAGGTCGTCGTTGCCGACCTTCCCGATGAACGTGGTCTTGAGGCCCAGCCGGGCGCCGTTGAACGTCGCGTTCGCGGCGGAGCCGCCGGTGTTGAGCGCCGGGGGGGCGCCGAGGAGCGCGAGGATCCGGCCCATCTCGGCGTCGTCAACGAGCACCATGCCCCCCTTCTCGCCCGGCACGTTGGAGAGGAACGATTCGGGGACCTGCGCCACGAGGTCGACTATGGGGTTGCCGACACCGGCGAGCTCGATCTCGGGCGCTGCCTCTTTCATCGCGGCGTCATCCCGCGACCGTGAGGCTTGTCGCAAGGAGCGGCTCGTCGTCTATCTCGATCAGGATGGAGTACTCCCCGGGCTGCTGGAAGCTCAGGTTGTGGATCTCGCTGATGAGGTTGATCCGGTTGAGCGGCCCCTGGGACTCGAACGGGCGCTCGATCAGGGGCTTCGGGTCGGTGGGGTCGAGGCCCATCGAGATCCTCATCGCATGGGACCCGGCCGCGACGTCGGTGAGCACCATGAACCAGACCATGTGCGGGTGCGTGACCGGGAACCGCTTCGCCACGATGTTGGAGAAGACGCCGAGGAGGGTGTGCTTGCCCGAGCTGGGGTCGATGTGCACGGCGTCGCACAGGAGCCAGGCGAGGAGCTGGGGCTTGGAGTTTACGTGCGTCGGATCCACCTGCGCCGAGTTGGAGCCGGGCTTTGGCCGTGGGCAAATCATTTTGCACCGGCCGTAGGCGCCGCTAACGTGGGGCATGCTCGATTCGCTCGCGCAGTATCCGCATTGGTTTGTCATCGCCTGCGCGACGCTTTCGGCAGCCGTGATCCTGTGGCTCGTCATGAAGATCCTCAAGGCGGCGATCTGGATGCTCATTTTCGGGATCGTTGTGGCCGGCGGGGCGACGGCGATCTGGCTTCTGTTCAAATAGCGGGCCGGACCGCGCGGGCCCGTTTGAAGAGTCTTGCGAGGCTTGGGCGCTGACGTTTATTCCTCACGGATGAAATACATCTTCGTGACGGGCGGAGTGGTTTCTTCCCTTGGCAAGGGACTGACGGCGGCGGCCCTCGGGGCGCTTCTGGAGCTGAGGGGCCTGACCGTCCGGATCCAGAAGTTCGACCCGTACCTGAACGTCGACCCTGGGACGATGAGCCCCTACCAGCACGGCGAGGTCTATGTCCTCGAGGACGGCGCGGAGACGGACCTCGACCTGGGCCACTACGAGCGTTTCACGAGCGGGAGGCTCTCGAGGCTGAACAGCCTGAGCTCCGGCCAGATCTACGAGAGCGTCATCCAGAAGGAGAGGCGCGGCGTGTACCTGGGCAAGACCGTCCAGGTGATCCCGCACGTGACGAACGAGATCAAGGAGCGGTTCTACGCGGGCGGCAAGAACGTCGACATCCTGATCACGGAGATAGGCGGGACGACGGGCGACATCGAGGGCCTGCCGTTCCTCGAGGCCATGCGCCAGTTCGCCCTCGAGATGAAGCCGAAGGACGTGATCTTCATCCACGTGACGCTCGTGCCGTTCCTGGCGGCGGCGGGCGAGCTCAAGACCAAGCCCACGCAGCAGTCGGTTGCGAAGCTGCGCGAGATCGGCATCCAGCCCCACGTGCTCGTGTGCCGGTGCGACCATCCGCTCGGCACGGAGCTCAGGGACAAGCTGAGCATGTTCTGCAACGTGCCCGTCAAGGCGGTCATCGAGTGCCGCGACGTGGACAGCTCGATCTACCAGCTGCCACTCGCGCTCCAGAAGGAGGGGATGGACGAGCTCGTCCTCGACCTGCTCGGATTCTCGATCCCCGAGCCCAAGAAGAACATCTGGGTCGAGATCGTGCGGCGGCTGCTCAACCCTAGGAACGAGGTCACGATCGGGGTCGTGGGGAAGTACATCGAGCTCCAGGACGCGTACAAGTCCGTCTACGAGTCGATCGCGCACGCGGGAATTGCGAACACATGCAGGGTCAACGTGCGCCGGGTCGACGCGGAGGACCTGGAGAGGAAGGGAGGGACCCGGCTCCTCAGGGGGCTCGACGGGATCCTGGTGCCCGGCGGCTTCGGCGACCGCGGGACGGAGGGCAAGATCGCGGCGGCGCGGTACGCCAGGGAGAAGGGGATCCCATACTTCGGGCTCTGCCTCGGGCTCCAGATCGCGGTCATAGAGGTGGCGCGCAACGTCCTCAGGCTTCCCGGGGCCAACAGCACGGAGTTCGATCCCAAGTGCGCCGACCCGGTCATAAACATGATGGAGGAGCAGAAGGCCATTACGGACAAGGGCGCGACCATGCGGTTGGGAAGCTACGACTGCGCGCTCCTGCCCGGCAGCCTCGCAGCCAGGGCGTACGGTGCGACCCTGATCCGGGAGCGGCACAGGCACCGCTACGAGGTGAACAACGCCTACCTCGACCTGCTGAAGCGGGCGCTGGTCGTGAGCGGGGTCAACCCGACCCGCAACCTTGTCGAGATCATCGAGCTCAGGGACCACCCCTGGTTCGTGGCGGTCCAGTTCCATCCCGAGTTCCAGTCGAAGCCGAACCGGGCCCATCCGCTGTTCGCGGCGTTCATCGCGGCGGCGATCCGCCACGGGCGCCGGGGAGCGCCCGCCCGGCGGGGGAGGAGCGGAAAGGCGTGAAGATCTTCGATCCGCGCAGGCTCCTCCTCATCGCGGGGCCGTGCTCCCTCGAGAACGAGGGCGTGTGCCGGGCGGTGGCCGCCAGGCTCGCCGCCCTCGGCAGGGCCCACAGGGCGCTGAAGATCGTGTTCAAGGGCTCCTTCGACAAGGCAAACCGGACGTCGATTGCCGGACCGCGGGGGACCGGCATGACGCAGGGCCTCGCGCTGCTCGCGCTTGTCCGCAGGGAATACGGCCTGCCGGTGCTCACCGACGTCCACGAGAGCGGGCAGGCCGGTCCGGTCGCCCGGGTGTGCGACGTCCTGCAGATCCCCGCGTTCCTGAGCCGGCAGACGGACCTCCTGCTCGCGGCCGCGGCCACCGGGCGCGCTGTCAACGTCAAGAAGGGCCAGTTTCTTTCTCCCGGCGAGATGGCGCACGTGGTCGGGAAGCTGAGGCGGGGAGGGGCACCGGAGATCTGGCAGACGGAGCGTGGCACCACCTTCGGGTACCAGAACCTGGTGGTCGACATGCGCTCGTTCGCGATCATGCGCCGCAACGGGTGCCCGACGGTGTTTGACGCGACCCACAGCGTGCAGCTTCCCGGGGCGGGCGGGGGAAAGAGCGGCGGCGAGCGCGAGTTCGCGCTGCCGCTCGCAAGGGCCGCGCTCGCGGCGGGAGCCGACGGGCTCTTCGTCGAGACCCACCCCGATCCGGACCACGCGCTCAGCGACGGCCCGAACATGATACCCCTTAAGGAACTGCCGGGATTCGTCGCCGAGTGCATCGCGGTCTGGAGGACGGTACGGGGCCGGCGGGGCCTCTGAGCCCGGGATTTTCCCCTAGGTTGCGAGGTTGACCGGACTCGCGGCTGCCGCCACCATCCGGCGCTAAATAAAACCCTGATGGATACATTCCTCATCGACGTGCCCATGCCATCCATGGGCGCGACCGTGAACGAGCTGACCGTCGTCAACCTCAAGATCCAGACCGGAGCCCGCGTGGCCAAGGGCCAGAAGATAGGCGAGCTCGAGAGCGACAAGTCGATCTTCGAGTTCGAGGCCCCGTGCGACGGGATGGTCCGCTCGATCCTCATCCAGCCCGGCGAGGTCAGGCCGTCCGGGACGGTGTTCCTGCAGATAGAGACCTCGGACGCGAGTCTGGCGCACCTCAGGAGCAAGTCCGGCCTCGTGGCCGCGCCCGCCCCCGCCGCGGCGTCCCCCGCGACCGCGGCCGTCTGGACGCCGCGGGCGGTCAAGCTGGCCCAGGAGGCGGGGCTCGATCCCGCGAAGATCACCGACATCGCGGCGACCGGCCCGGGAGGGCGGGTCTCGGGCGACGACGTCGCACTCTACATCGAGAAGCGCCGCTCATGACGACCTCGCATACGTCGGCTGCGGAGACCGTGCGTATCGCGGGGGTCGGCTTTGCCGTCCCGAAAGGCATCCGGGCCAACAGCGAGATCCTGAAGGCCTTTCCGAACCGCACCGAGGACGACATTGTCCGCCTGACCGGTATTAGGGAGCGCCGGTACGCGGCGGACGACGAGGACGCGACGTCGCTTGCCGCCATCGCCGTGGAGCACGCGCTGAGGCAGGCGGCGACCCCGGTGCGCGACATCGACACGATCATCATGGCAACGATGATCCCGGACCAGCCGGTCCCGTCCATGGCGAGCGCACTGGCCGCACGCCTCGGGATCCCGCGCGCCGCGGCGTTCGACCTGAACGCGGCATGCTCGGGCTGGCTCTACGCCCTCGAGGTCGGGCGCTCGCTGATTCTCGGCGGCACGGCCCGCAACGTGATCGTGGTGACGGCCGAGCTCCTTTCGCGGATCACCAATCCCCAGGACCATGAGACCGCCTTCCTCTTCGGCGACGGGGCGGGCGCCGCGATCCTGACGACGTCCACCGGGGGCCACCGGCTCCACAGGATGGCGCTCTCGGGCGACGCCGAGCAGTTCACATCGATCCAGCGCACCGGCGGAGGCGCCCGCAACCCCTGGCCGGAGGCAAAGGCGGACCTCCAGAACTTCTACATCCAGATGGACGGCGTGGCGGTCTTCAAACACGCGGTGATCGGCTTCGCGGCGCAGATAGAGGAGACGCTCGCGCGCGAGCGTCTCCGCCCCGGGGACATCGCGTGGGTCGTGCCGCACCAGGCCAACGCCCGGATCCTGAACGCGGTGAGCAAGCGGGTCGGCATCCCCTTCGAGAAGTTCGTGATGACGATCGCCAAGTACGGCAACACCAGCGCGGCGAGCGTCTCGATGGCCCTCGGGTGGGCGGCCGAGGAGGGGATCTTCGCCGAGGGCGACAGGATCATCTTCTGCAGCGTGGGCGCGGGCCTCACCTTCGCGGGCGGCCTTCTCGTTTGGTGAAGCGGCTGGTCAGGCGCCGAGCTCGTAGCTGAGCACGCTCAGGGCGTACACCGCGGCGGTCTCGCACCGCAGGACGAGCGGGCCGAGCGTGATGGGCTCAAAGCCGTTGGCCCTGGCGCGGCTCATCTCGGCCGGGGTGAAGTCGCCCTCCGGCCCGACGAGCCAGAGGACGTCGGCGGGGGGCCGCTCGCGCGAGGCGCGGAACTGGGCCAGAACCGCCTTCAGCGACCGCGCGCCGGGCTGCAGGCTGGCGATGAGCTTGAGGTCGTACCCCTTTGCCGACTCGATGAACGCCGCGGCTGCCGTCACCGGGCCGATTTCCGGGAGCCAGGGGTTGCCGCACTGCTTCGCGGCCTCGAGCGCGGCGGTCTGCCATCTGCCGATCTTCTTGTCCGAGCGGTCGGCGTCGAGGTGCATCTGGGTGCGCTCGCTCTCGAGGGGGACTATCGCCGCCACGCCGATCTCGGTCGCCTTCCTGACGATGGAGTCCATGGCCCCGCCAAGCGGGAGCGCCTGGCCGAGCGTGATCCGCCAGGGCAGGGGCTTTGCCTTCTGCGCGAACCGGACCCTGAGGAGGCCCCCCCTCCTTCCCGTCTCCACGAGCTCGCAGATCCATTCCGAACCCTTGCCGTCAAACGCGACCACCGTGTCGCCGGGCTTCGCCCTGTTCACCGAGACAAGGTGATGGGATTCCGCCTCCGAGAGTGCGATCTCCGTCGGGTCCGTGACCGGTGGCTGGCAGTACGCGCGAAAGTCGGGCATCCCCCACGAGGAGATTCGAGGGAAGCCCCGTGTCAACGGCGGCAACGTCCCACTAGGGACTTGCCTCCCGGCGCCCCTTGCGGTCGGATCCGCCTCCGATCATCGCCCGGGTGGCGGAATTGGCAGACGCAGCAGACTCAAAATCTGCCGCCGAAAGGCGTGTGGGTTCGATCCCCACCCTGGGCACCATTCTTAGAGGGGAATGGGTAAGCGGGGAGGGGTGGAGAAGCTCGCTCGAATTGAACTGGGTAACTGAACGGGTTTGGTAGATCGTTTGGTAGATTGGTTGTTGACTCCCCGACGGGGATATCTGGTCCAGTTTCCGTGGGACAAATATCACCTCAACGTAAGAACGGACGAGTCGTCGGGTACTCCGTTTACCTCGGGGTCGATCGAGAGGGTCGGAGACAACGACGGTTCTTCCGTGAACTGAAAGACGGTGAGACGTTTCTGTCCAAGAGGAACCAAACCCCACTCCCTGTTGGGGAACTTTGGGACCGGAAAGCTGAGATCCTCTACAACCTCGAACGACTCCGCCCTTTGGGGACAAACCTCACGGACGCCGTGACGTTCTACCTCAAGAATCAAGGGTCCCTCACCGGACAACGGTTGTTGAGTGAAGTAGTGGACCAGTTCCTCCGCGAAAAGCTAATGGTCGGTCGGTCCCAACAATACGATCGAGTGATGAGACGGTGTTTCCACCAATTCGTCGAACACGTTGGGGTGGAAAGACGGGTGGGGGAGATCAATCGAAAAGAGATCACCGACTACGTTTACCAAGCCAACAAACGCCTGTCCCCAATCTCCAAGAAGAACATTCTCACGAACCTCAGCGTGTTGTTCAATTTCATGGTGAGGAGGGACCTGTTGGAGGTGAACCCTGTTGAAAAAATCGACCGCCCCATCGTTCCATTTCAAAAACCTCACGTCCTCATCCCCACGGATTTCGAGAAGCTCCTCAGGACGTGTCACAGGAACAACTGGAATGATCGTCTTACGATCTTTGTCCTCGTGGGGTTCTGCGGGATCAGGACCGAGGAGGGATCACGGTTGAAATGGTCGAATGTGCAACTCGACCGACAAATCGTCGAGGTTCCAGCAACGGTCGCAAAAAAAGCATCATTCAGAAACAACAGCATCCCAGCAAACGCGATAGAGTGGTTGAAGCTGGTGGAGGACAAACGTCGGACAGGTTCAATCATCGGTCCCACTTGGGAGAGTCAACTGAGGTCAGCGATTGTGTCCTCACGGATTTCCTACCACCAAAACGCAATCCGACATTCATTTTGCTCCTATGCCATCGGTGCAGGTTGGCCGTTGGCCGATGTCATCTCCTTCATGGGTCACAGTGGGTCGCCATCCATGATCCATTCCCATTATAGAAACGTGGTCAGTGAGGAGGACGGCAAACGCTGGTTTTCCCTCGTTCCCTGACCTTTCGGCACTCTGGCCATACATGGGTAGGGGGTGGGGTCTCGAAATCGCCTCCAGAGGGGCAGAAATGGTCAGGAACGAGGGTTCCACTACGTCTCTAGGGCAAGTGCGGACGGTGTTGACCCCCGCTTCTTATATCCTCAAAAAACTTCTTATAAGTTGAGTCTTTCCTGGTATCCGATATAGTTATACCAGAATCAAGAAGGTGGGTAGCTCCCCCTAAAATCCTTTGTCAGTTGAAGAATCCGGATGAGCTACCATCCGGATTCTTTCGTGTCCGTGACCGTTCAATGGTCGGAGTGGACGAGTAACAAATTAACGATTGGCACATAGGTGTTCCGTATCTCTCGACCGACAAAAAGGGCTGACGTATCGGATGGATAATCACAGGTGGGGACCGGCTCCCAAGAACTTCCGACCACTTGGATGTATCCCGAAAAGTTCTCCCCCTAGTCCTAGTCCCATTGCGGGGGAGATTGAAATTAACGTGTGCGAACACGGAACTCTTGTTTGGTAACAGGTTTTTGGAGTGATGTCCGCTTTCCTAAAAGACAAGAATCGTTGAGGGTCGTAACCCTCCGTTGTGAGTTTGATAACCACTCTGGCATAGTTCTCCTCCATTAGGATGGAACTATGCCATTATGAGAGTGAAAACAAACCAGAGGTTGAAGCGGTTGATGTGGCTTAGATTCCTGAAAATCTTTCCCGCGGGGATACTTATCCTGACGAGGAATCCCCATGAAAATCTCAGACGACGAACTTCTTTCGATAATCGAGGACACAACCCTTGCACTTGGGCAAATCCTGTTACGCCATCGTGAGCTGTCCGAAAACCTCTTGGACATCCAGCAGACCGACCAGGCCAAAGAGAAGATCGATTCCCTTCGGAAGGAGATCGAGGACGAACGGGAGAACTTAGCCAAAATACGCCAGTCCCAACAGCGAAGGAAGGAGCTGGAGCGAATCCGACAGCGCCACGAAAAAGAAGCAACCTCGACAGGGTGCGGGAGGGCCGGTAAGATAGCGGCATGAAGCGGTTGATGCTCGTGTGCGTCTCCGGATGAAAGAGCCAAAGTTCAATCCATCGTTTCCGAGAATACCCATCCTTATTCTTGTGATTTGTTCGGGTTTAATCGCGCTGGCCATTGGCTTCTACAGCATCGGTATCGTGCGCGATGGGCTGTCAACCGGGCGGACATACACCGTGGGTATAGTTTTTGATGACAAGAGAATGGTCGATCGAATTGGCTCGCCCACAGCATATTGGATGATGATGGGATTATTTGGTTTTAGTTGTGGGGCGGGGCTTGTCCTCGGGATCTTGACGCCGATCTTGGTCATCAAAGCGTATGTCGAGAAACTCGTGCGGCAAAGAAAAGCCCGTGGTCCCGCGACCCATTGACAACTGGAAAAAACCATTTCGCTATCAATTTCGCCGACGACACGTTGGAGATTCGCGCGAATGGTAAGCTCGTATTGATAGGTCGCAAACGAGATCTCACGCCTGAGGTGCTCGAAGTCATTTTCCGTAGCATCAAAGGACTAATCCGATCGTCCACAGACAAGGAGGCGTTCGAGAATAGCATCTTCCACTTGCAGTTCCCTAGCGTTGGCCCATGCGAGATCTGTGGTCGCCACGCGAATCTGATCGGCGGGATGTGTTACACTTGCTCACTCCTTGAACACCCTTCGTCCGATGAACGTTCAACTTAAAGACATCAGCGATCCAGTTCTCAAAAAAGCCGGCGAGGCTTTGTATTTCGCTCAGAGAATGGAGCACTCACTTATCACCCATCTTCTAGTCCGCGAGAAGATTTCCGAGAAGGTCATTTCGGCGGAAATGATTCATGATATCGAGGCGAGGGTCAGGAACGAGAAAGCAACATTCGGAACACTCATCAAGAAGCTCGATAATCAGCTAGGAGTAGAACCTCCCCAGTCTTCTTTTGAGGAAGCGCTACACTACAGAAACTTTCTAGTGCACAACATTTTTGGCAAGTATCGTCGCGGTGCAGGTTCGGTGCGTCTTAACCGTAGAATGTTGGTCGATCTCGAGATAATCGTCTTGGAGTTTCAGTGTACCGTCGACTTGCTTCAGAACTGGACACAGGGTCTCGCAATGACCCACGGTATCGACATTACCCAGATCGAATCTGAATACGAAAAATCCTCAATATTCGATACCGAGCACGAATACATTAAGCCTACCGATCTAGTTCCAAGAACTCGGAAGTGAGGTTATCCGTCTTTTCCGTAACCAGTTACGTGTATCCTGCTACTAGTTACAGGCCATTGACCTTGGTCTAAGACCTGTAAAAACGCGGTTGACGAGGGGGACAGGAGGTAGTCCTGGGCGGTCCATGAAAACCTTCGTCCTCTATCGTCGAGTGTCCACCAACCGTCAGGGTGTCTCAGGTCTTGGTCTTGAATCCCAAGACGAGACCGTCCGCCGTTACGTTTGCAGTCAGAAGGGAACGGTGGTCGGTGAGTTCGTCGAGGTAGAGAGTGGGAAAAAGACGGACGCTGCGAGACCCCAACTTGCTCAAGCCCTCTCAGAATGTCGTCGTCTCAAAGCCACCCTTGTGGTCGCCAAGTTGGATCGCCTTAGTCGTAACGCTGAGTTCCTACTTCGGCTTCAGAACTCCAACGTTGATTTTGTCTGTTGTGACTGTCCCAACGTGGACAGATTCACGGTCGGGATTTTAGCTCTAGTTGCCCAGAGAGAACGTGAACTGATTTCAGAGAGAACACGGTCAGCTTTGCAGATGGCCAAGAAACATGGAGTTCGTCTCGGAACACGTCACCCCCGCCGTCAGGT